>JAEEGK010008376.1_pt1 | contig 24418 bp, 16 predicted proteins | sample 8958771 | NCBI WGS metagenome assembly JAEEGK01 (sample SAMN16246547, study PRJNA631951) | gut metagenome | biome: gut microbiome; feature: rumen; material: SC-attached | host: Bos | place: Iran: Karaj | collected 2018-10
TGGGGCGGCGCTGCTCGGCGCGGACGGCGTCCAGCCGCTGGCGGATCTGGCGGATCGCCGCGGCGTCGCCGAGCGGATCGACGCTGTCCGTAGACAGGCCGTTGGGGAAGTTCTGCGCCCCCAGCGGGGCCGCGAGCCACAAAGTGAACGCTACGCTGAGTGCTGTCCGGCAAGCATTCCGCAAGCCGCGAGGATATCTTCTCCCCTTGAAGAACGGATGGTGCATAGGATCTGGTGGTTATTCAACCGGTCCCGGAAGGCTTCCATGGCGGCGTCGGAGGCGCAATCGTAGGGGAAGTCCGGGATCTTGTGGAAACGGATGAGGTTGACGCGGCACTCCAGGCCGCGCAGCAGGCGGATCAGCGCATCGGCGTGGCGCTTGTCGTCGTTGAACCCGGCAAACATCGTGTATTCGAAACTCACACGGCGCTGGCCGGTGAAATCATATCCGCGGATCAGGTCGAGCACCGCGCGGATGTCCCAGGCGCGCTGGACGGGCATCATCTCCAGCCGCTCCTCCGGGAAAGGGTTGTGCAGACTCACGGCCAGGTGGCAGCGCTGCTCTTCCAGGAAGCGCTGCAGGGCCGGGAGCACGCCGATGGTGCTGAGCGTGATGCGCTTCGGGCTCCAGGCAAAGCCCCAGGGGGCCGTCAGGACCTCGATCACGCGGGCGACGGTGTCGTAGTTGTCCAGGGGCTCGCCCATGCCCATGAACACGGCGTTGGTGAGGGTGGAAGCCTCGTCGATGCTGAGGAACTGGTTGAGGATGTCCGCGGCGTCCAGCTGCCCGTGGAAGCCCTGCCGGCCGGTCATGCAGAACTTGCAGCCCATCTTGCACCCGGCCTGGGAACTGACGCAGAGCGTGAATCGGTCTTCGTCGGGAATCATCACGGATTCCACCGCGGATTCTTCCAATCCCTCTCCCATCGGACAAACAACCCGGAACAGATACTTCTTCGTGCCGTCGGACGAGACGGCGGTGCCGACGGGATCGGAGATGCCGAGCTCGTAGCGGGCGGCGAGCGCTTCGCGTGCCGCCTTGGAGATGTTGACCATCCGGTCCCAGCTGCGGACGCGCTTGGCATAGAGCCAGTCTGCGAGCTGCGCGCCCACGAAGGGCTTGAGCCCGCAGGCCTGTGCGGCGGATTTCAGCTCCGCCAGCGTCATTCCGAGTAACTTCTGTTTCATCCCTACAAAAATACACAAAATTCTGCTGTGGAAAAAATGTGAAAAACGTATCGTCCGTACCCCTCGGATAAAGGAATTATTATGTATATTTGCTATTCCCGGCCGTGGCGCCGGGACGACTGAACTATAAAAACTGTTAACCCATTAAAGAAAACCATTATGGCGAAAGAAGAAGCAAAGACCGTGGACGTGAATGCGGCGAAACTCAAGGCCCTCCAGGCCACGATCGACAAGATCGAGAAGGACTATGGCAAGGGTACGATCATGAAGTTGGGCGACCAGCCCGACTGGGATGTCCAGGTCATCCCGAGCGGCTCCGTGGCGCTGGACCACGCGCTCGGCATCGGCGGCTACCCCCGGGGCCGCATCATCGAGATCTACGGACCGGAATCCAGCGGCAAGACCACGCTCGCGATCCACGCGATCGCCGAGGCGCAGAAGTTCGGCGGCATCGCGGCGATGATCGACGCCGAGCACGCCTTTGACCGCACCTACGCCCAGGCGCTGGGCGTCAACCTCGAGACCCTCCTCATCTCCCAGCCCGACAACGGCGAGCAGGCCCTCGAGATCGCGGACAACCTCATCCGCAGCGGCGCCATCGACATCGTCGTGATCGACTCCGTGGCGGCGCTGACCCCGAAGGCCGAGATCGAGGGCGAGATGGGCGACAACAAGGTCGGCCTGCAGGCCCGCCTGATGAGCCAGGCCCTCCGCAAGCTCACGGCCAATATCTCCAAGACCAATACCTGCTGCATCTTCATCAACCAGCTGCGCGAGAAGATCGGCATCATGTTCGGCAACCCCGAGACCACCACGGGCGGCAACGCCCTCAAGTTCTACGCCTCCGTCCGCCTGGACGTCCGCCGCACGACCCAGATCAAAGACGGCGACGAGGCCCTCGGCAACCGCACGCGTGTCAAGGTCGTCAAGAACAAGATGGCTCCGCCCTTCAAGAAGGCCGAGTTCGACATCGTCTTCGGCGAGGGCATCAGCCATGCCGCGGAGATCGCCGACCTCGCGGTCGAGTTCGACATCATCCACAAGAGCGGCAGCTGGTTCAGCTACCAGGGCGAGAAGCTCGCCCAGGGCCAGGCATCCATGAAGCAGCTCCTCAAGGACAACGTCGAGCTCTGCGACGAGATCGAGGCCCAGGTCCGCGAGGCGCTTAAAAACGTGAAGGACTGATGGAGAGCAAGAAAAAGATCATCCTGACAGGCGACCGGCCCACCGGTCGCCTTCATATCGGCCACTATGTGGGGTCTCTCCGCCGCCGTGTGGAGCTGCAGAACAGCGGCGAGTACGACGAGATCTACATCATGATCGCGGACGCGCAGGCCCTCACGGACAACGCCGACAATCCCGAGAAGGTCCGCCAGAACATCATCGAGGTGGCTCTGGACTACATGTCCGCCGGGCTCGATCCCGCCAAGTCCCACCTTTTCATCCAGTCGCAGGTGACGGAGCTCACGGAGCTGACCTTCTACTACATGAACCTCGTGACGGTCCAGCGCCTCCAGCGCAACCCGACGGTCAAGCAGGAGATGCTGCTGCGCGGCTTCAACAACGACGAGAACGCCGACAACAAGGCCGGCACGCCCGTCGGTTTCTTCTGCTACCCAATCAGCCAGGCCTCTGACATCACCGCCTTCAAGGCCACCACGGTGCCCGTGGGCGAGGACCAGGAGCCGATGATCGAGCAGACCCGCGAGATCGTCCGCAAGTTCAACGCCACCTACGGCCCGGTCCTCGTGGAGCCGGAGATCCTCCTGCCGGACAACGCCGCCTGCCTGCGCCTGCCTGGCACGGACGGCAAGGCCAAGATGAGCAAGTCCCTGGGCAACTGTATCTACCTTTCGGACAGTGCGGAGGAAGTCAAGACCAAGGTCCGCGGCATGTACACGGACCCCGGACACCTGCAGGTCAGCGACCCCGGCAAGGTGGAGGGCAACACCGTGTTCACCTACCTTGACGCTTTTTGTCGTCCGGAGCACTTCGACAAATTCGGCGCCTGCTTCCATGGCAAGAAAGTCAGTTTCGACTTCCACAACCTGGATGAAGTCAAGGCCCAGTACCGCGCCGGCGGTCTCGGCGACGTGATGGTCAAGAACTTCCTCACCGAAGTGCTCAATGACACCCTCGAGCCGATCCGCCAGCGCCGCAAGGCCCTGGAGCAGGACCTGCCCTATGTCTACGAAGTGCTGCGGAAGGGCACGGAGGCCGCTTGCGCCAAGGCCGCCGAGACCCTCGCCGACGTCAAGCGCGCCATGCGGATCAACTACTTCGATCCGGGTGTCCTCGAGGAGTTGATCCGGGAGCAGAAAGAACGGTTCAGCGGCCAGAATGGATAGCGCTCCGTTTCCTGTAAAGGTTTGATTATCAATGTTTAATAAAATTTAACCATCCTGAATTCAGGATGGTTAAATTTTGTAAATAACTGATTTTGAGCCGTTTGGTAAAAACGGCGGGTGTTAACGACTGGTGTGAAAAACGGCAGAGGACCGGTTATGCGATCTGCGGTTTGCCGTTCGGGCGCGGCTTGTCGCGGCCGAGGGAGCGGTCGGGCATCTTGCCTTCCTGGAGGTCCGCCCATTGGTTGCGGTTGCGCCAGATGTCGATGGCCTGGAAGATGGCAGCGCGCATCGAGCGCGGGTCGGCCTGGTCGCGGCCGGCCATCTCGAAGGCCGTGCCGTGGTCCGGCGAGGTGCGCACGATCGGCAGGCCGGCCGTGAAGTTGACGCCGTCCTCGAAAGAGAGGGCCTTGAAGGGGGCGAGACCCTGGTCGTGGTACATCGCCAGCGTGGCGTCGAAGTCTTCGAAGTGGTTGAGGCCGAAGAACCCGTCGGGGGAGAAGGGACCGAAAGCGAGGATCCCCTCGTCGGTGGCTTTCCGGATGGCGGGGATGATGATGTCCTGCTCTTCGGTGCCGAGCAGGCCGCCGTCACCGCTGTGCGGGTTGAGGCTGAGCACGGCGATGCGCGGCTGGTCCACGACGAAGTCTTCCTTGAGGGATTTGTTGATGAGGCGCAGCTTGCTGAGGATGCGCTCTTCAGTGATCATAGGAGCGACGTCCTTCAGGGGAATGTGTCCCGTGACGACGGCGAGACGCAGGCGGTGGCTGACCATGAACATCAGCGAGTCCGGAGCGCCGAAGGCGTTCTGGATGTATTCGGTGTGGCCGGGGAAGCCGAAGCCTTCGTTGGACATGGCCTTCTTGTTGATCGGGCCCGTGACGAGCACGTCGATGAGTCCCTCCTTGAGCTCGCGGACGGCGGTCTCGAGGGACTTGATGGCGGCGGAGGCTGACTCGGCCGTGGCCTGGCCGGGCTCGGCGTAGGCGCTGTCCGGCAGGCAGTTCACGATGTTGACGCGCTTGGCGTGGGCCTCGGAGGCGCTGTTGATGGCGTTGGTGTCCATCTGCTCCACTTCGGGGATGGTCTTGCGGTAGAAGCCGAAGAGTTTGGAGGAGCCGTAGATGACCGGCGTGAATTGTTCGAGGATCCGCGGGTCGGCGAGGGCCTTGATGATGACTTCGTAGCCGATGCCGTTGGAGTCGCCCTGGGTGATGCCGACTATGATTTTTCCGTTTTGCATATCTGTTGGGGATTAGATTCCGGGTCAGGCCCGGAATGACTGTCAGAGGAATGAGATTCCGGATCGGGTCCGGAATGACTATGAGGGGAATGAGATTCCGGGTCAAGCCCGGAATGACTGTCAGAGGAATGAGATTCCGGATCGGGTCCGGAATGACTATGAGGGGAATGGGATTCCGGGTCAAGCCCGGAATGACTATGAGGGGAATGAGATTCCGGGTCAAGCCCGGAATGACTAGAGAAGAGATTATCGGGTTGGGTGGTGGCGACGTAGCCTTCGTCCGGGGGGAGGAAGGGGAAGGAGTAGGCCTCGACGGCGAGGCGGTCGCAGCGTTCGTTCTCGGGGTGCCCGGCATGACCCTTGATCCACGTGAACTGCAGGGAGAAACGGGGCGCGAGCGCGTCGAACCGGGCCCACAGGTCGTGGTTCTTCTTGCGCTTCCAGCCTTCCGTGACGGTGCGGACCACGTAGGTGGAGTCGCTGAAGACATGCACTTCGGCGCCCTCCCAGCGGATGGCTTCCAGGCCCTTGATCACGGCGAGCAGCTCCATGCGGTTGTTGGTCGTGCAGGCGAAGCCGCCGCTGAGTTCCTTGCGGACCTCGCCGCAGCGGAGCACGACACCCCAGCCGCCGGGACCCGGGTTCCCGCTGGCTGCACCGTCGGTGTAGAGGTATATGGGAGGTCTGTTCGCCGCCATCGTCCGTCAGTTCTTGCAGAGCTTTGCAAAAATAACTATTTTTGTCAGATAATAGAAAACTAACCTGTCATGAATTACGAAAGGACCCTGATCATCACCGGCGGCGCCGGTTTTATCGGAAGCCACGTGGTGCGGCTCTTTGTGAACAAATATCCGCAATACAAGATCATCAACCTCGACAAGCTCACCTATGCCGGCAACCTAGCGAACCTCAAGGACATCGAGGACAAGCCCAACTACCGGTTCGTCCGGATGGATATCTGTGATTTCGAGGGGGTGCTGAAGCTGATGCAGGACGAGCGCGTGGATGGTATCATCCACCTGGCGGCGGAGTCCCACGTGGACCGTTCGATCAAGGATCCGTTCACTTTCGCGCAGACCAACGTGATGGGGACGCTCAGCCTGCTCCAGGCCGCGAAGATCTGCTGGGAGCCGACGGGGTACAAGGTGCCGGGAGATTCCGGGTCGAAGCCCGGAATGACTTGTAGATTCTATCATATCTCCACCGACGAGGTGTACGGGGCGCTGGAGATGACGCATCCGGAAGGGATCGAGCCGCCGTTCACGACCAAGGCCTCCAGCGGCGAGCATCACCTCGCGTACGGCGAGAAATTCTTCACGGAGGACCTGAAGTACCAGCCGCACAGTCCGTACAGCGCGGCGAAGGCTTCCAGCGACCACTTCGTGCGGGCCTTCCACGACACCTACGGCCTGCCGACGGTCGTGACCAACTGCTCCAACAACTACGGTCCCTACCAGTTCCCGGAGAAGCTGATCCCGCTCTTCATCAACAACATCCGCCACCGCAAGCCGCTGCCCGTCTACGGGAAGGGCGAGAACGTGCGCGACTGGCTCTACGTGGAGGACCACGCCCGGGCTATCGACACCATCTTCCACAAAGGCAAGATCGCCGAGACCTACAACATCGGCGGCTTCAACGAGTGGAAGAACATCGACATCATCAAGGTCCTGATCAACACGACGGACCGCCTGCTGGGCCGCCCGGAGGGCGCCGACATGGACCTGATCACCTACGTGACGGACCGCGCCGGCCATGACCTGCGCTACGCCATCGACTCCAGCAAGCTCCAGAAGGAGCTGGGCTGGGAGCCGAGCCTGCAGTTCGAGGAGGGCATCGAAAAGACGGTCCGCTGGTACCTGGACAACCAGGCCTGGCTGGACAACGTCACCAGCGGCGACTACCAGAAGTACTACGAGCAGATGTACGCCGGCCGATGAGACGCCTGCTGACGGTCCTGCTGCTCTGCCTGCTTGCGGGCGGCCCCGCCGCGCGTGCGCAGGTGGCGGCAGACACGTCGGCCTTTCGCGCCCGCCAGCTGATCGCCCCCGGCGTGCTGATGGGGTCCGGCACCCTGATCCATTGTTTCGGCCACGACGCCATCGACGTGCCTGTGAACCGCTGGGTGCAGGAGAAGTGGCGCGGGGACAGGCCCGAACTTGGTTTTGATAACTATATTCAGTACGTCCCCCTGGCCATGGAGCTGGGGCTCGGCCTGGTGGGCGTGCCGGCCGAGCACGGACTTGCGGACCGCGTGATCGAGACGGCCCTGGGCTGCGTCGTGCTCGGGACTATCTCCTGGACGATGAAGGAGGTGATCGACTCGCCGCGCCCCAACGGGCGGGATGGTCGCTCGTTCCCTTCTGGCCATTCAGACTGGGTCTTCTTCGGCGCCGAGATGGTCCGGCTGGAATACGGCTGGGGTTGGGGCGCCGGGGCGTATGCCATCGCCACGACCGTGGCCGTGATGCGCAACTACAACAACTGGCACTGGCTGAGCGACGTGCTGATGGGTGCCGGGCTCGGCATCGTGACGGCGGACGCGGGCCGCTGGCTGCTGGAGCCGACCAAGCGCCTGCTGGGGCTCCGCACGGGTCCGTGGGGCAACGGCCGCCCGGCCGTCACGACGGCCATCGCCCCGACGATCGACCCCCTGTCCGGCGCCTTATGTGCGTCTTTTGCAGTCCGTTTCTGATTTTGTTTTGAATTCTACAAGGAAATTGCTTATTTTTGTCAGTTATTTAAGCAAAGGCGTTTTTTTATAAGCAAACCCTAGTAACACTAGCATATATGTTCCGGATCGGCAAGGGCTTGGACCAATTCAGCACGAAGTTCCTCAGCAGGAAGAAAGTCTTCCTGATGGACCTAGTGTTTTCGGTCGTCATCTCGATCGCTGTCGCTATCGTTGCCTTCTTCCTGGATGTCGAAGCCGTCACCGTCCGCTATTTCGACCTTCTGTGGGGCCTCTCTGCCGCTGTCGGTTCGGCGCTGATGTTCATCCTGCTCAAGACCCACGATATCATCATCCGTCACTTCTCGTTCAAGGACACGCTCCTCTTCGGAGTCGCTTCCCTGGGCAAAGTTGTTTTCATGGGCCTGGCGGTGCTCGCATTCGGATTCTGGGACCAGTTCGTGATGGCCATGCTGATCGTGGACGCCGTCCTGACCCTCGTGGTGCTGTGCTCGGTCCGCCTGCTGATGATCTATGTCTACGATGCTTACAAGGGCAAGATCCGTGACCTGGAGCGCCGTTCCCGCGTGCTCATCTACGGCGTGAACGACAAGGCCGTGGCCACGGCGACCCGCCTGCGGGGCGCGAAGCGCTATGAGGTCGTGGGCCTGATCTCCAACAATCCGCAGATCCAGAACACGCTGATCGCCGACCAGCGGGTCTATTATTTCGAGGACAGCAAGGCTTTCGAAGAGCAGGTGCGCAACCTGTCCCTACGCGGGGTCATCTTCACGGCTGAGCGGGACGTGGCCGCCGAGCAGGATCGCCTGGTGCGTGACTGCTCGAACCTGGGCATCAAGGTGTTGATCGCCCCGGCGGTGGACGAAGTGACCGGGACTTCCGCGGATCATTTCCAGATCCGCAAGATCCGGATCGAGGACCTGCTGGGCCGCGACGAGATCGAGATCAACCTGGACGCCATCAAGGCGAATTTCAAGGACAAGGTGGTGATGGTGACCGGCAGCGCCGGCTCCATCGGCTCGGAGCTCTGCCGCCAGCTGGCCGGATTCGGCATCCGCAAGCTGATTCTCTTCGACAATGCCGAGACTCCGATGCACAACCTCCGCCTTGAGCTGGAGGAGCGCTTCCTCGACCTGGACTTCGTGCCGGTGATCGGCGACGTGCGCCAGCCGCAGCGCCTTGACTACGCTTTCCGCACCCACCGGCCGCAGGTGGTCTTCCACGCAGCGGCCTACAAGCACGTCCCCCTGATGGAGGAGAACCCCTGCGAAGCCGTGCTGGTCAACGTCTTCGGCTCACGCAACGTGGCCGACAAATGCCTGGAATACGGCGTGGAGAAGATGGTGATGATCTCCACGGACAAGGCCGTCAACCCGACCAACATCATGGGTTGCACCAAGCGCCTCGCGGAGATCTATGTCCAGAGCCTCGGCAAGGCCATCGCTTCCGGCACGGTCTCCGGCAAGACGCAGTTCGTCACCACGCGCTTCGGCAATGTCCTGGGCTCCAACGGCTCCGTGATCCCGCGTTTCCGCGAGCAGATTGAGCACGGCGGCCCTGTCACGGTCACGCATCCTGAGATCACCCGCTACTTCATGACCATTCCTGAGGCTTGCCGGCTCGTCATGGAAGCAGCGACCCTCCCGACGGAGAACCGCATCTGCGTGTTCGACATGGGCAAGCCCGTCAAGATCGACACGCTGGCCCGCCGCATGATCGAACTGGCCGGCCTCGTGCCCGGCCAGGATATCGAGATCTCCTATACGGGCCTGCGCCCCGGCGAGAAACTCTACGAGGAGGTGCTCTCCAACGAGGAGAATACCGACAAGACTTCCCACGACCGCATCCGCATCGCCCGCGTCCGCGAGTATGAGTATGCAGACGCCGTCAAGGCCGTGGAGGAGCTTGAGAAACTCGCCCGGGCGGTCGAGATCCCCGAGATGGTGAAACTCATGAAGGAGGTCGTGCCGGAGTATATCTCCAATAATTCCCGTTTCGAAGAGTTTGATAGGAAGTAGATTCCGGATCAAGTCCGGAATGACTACGGAGGAATGAGATTCCGGGTCAAGCCCGGAATGACTATAAAATGATTTAACGCCGGACGGCGGGGCGCTTGCCGTTGTACAGGAAGTCGAGCGCCTGTCCCAGGATCCACTCGCGGTCAGCCTCTTCCAAGACCGTCTCGATCGGTACGCCGAGAGAGACGGTCTTGAAGTTTTCTCCCTGGTTGCAGACCGATGCGGCGAAGAGCGAGCCGGGGTAGCGGAGCCAGATCCGGGCGCTTTTGGCGGCGGCACGCAGGCCGTCGGGACGCTCTACGCAATAGATATCCTCATTGAGTTCATTGCTGAACGGCATGTCGGCGATGCGGCCGGTATTGGTGCCGAAGGCGCTGGCGAGGCTGATGCCGAGGACCTGCTCGAGGAAGGCGCCGGCCGTCGGGTCGCCCTCGGCGTCCGAGGCGATGGCGGCTCCGCTCACGAGCAGGTTGCCGCCCGTGCCGATGACCTTGCGCAGCGCCGCCAGCAGTGGCTCCGTCCACACGGTGAAGCGGTCCGGCACGGCGCCGCGCCCGACGGGCGTGCGGCCCTGCTTGCCGCAGATCAGGTCGACGGCGTAGACCGGCTCGTCAATCCCGCAGAAGGCGTCGCGGGACATCGAATAGAAAGGATAGCCCAGCGCCATCAGCGCCCGGCCGTGGACGGCCGGGAAGTCGAAGGTGTTGCCGGCGATGATCTCCCCGGCGTGGTCGTCGAAGGAAGCGCCGAATCCCGGATATTCGTTGTCCACGTAGAGCGCGGAGCGTCGGAACTCATAGTTCTCCCCGATATAGCCGATCTCGTTGATGTAGGGGACGCCCGTGTCCAGCCGGCTCTCGAAGCCGGCGAAGCCCGGGCTCTCCACCCATGCGGGTGCGGAGATGCGGTCGAAGTTGTTGACGATCAGCACCGGTGCCCGCTGCGTGCCGCGGGGCACACCCACGGCCAGGACCTCGGAGGGGAAACTGCGGCCGCCGTCGTTCCAGGCGACCACCTTGTAGCCGTAGACATGGCCGTGCTCGATGGGGAGCGTCAGCGAGGGCTCCGTCGTCTCGACACCCCGGTCGAAGGCCCCGTCGTCGATGCGCGTATAGACCGTATAGCCCTGGCTGACGGCCGTGGGTTCCTTGGGGTCGGGCGTGGGCTGCCAGCTCAGCCGGACGGAGTCTGCGCCCGCCAGGCGCGCGGCGAAGGCCTGTGGCGGCAGCGGCTGCACGACGTAGTTTGTATGGTAGAACTCGCTCAGGGCCTTGAGCATGCCCTTGTAGACGGCCCGGCAGGTCGTGAAGCGGAACGAGGGGTCGAGACCGTATTTCATGTCAGCGAAATTCTGGTGGCTCAGCAGCTCGAGGATCATCGCCGGGACGCCGGCGGTGCGGGGCTCGCTGTAGCTGCGGTCCCACAGGCCGCGCCGCGACCACTTGGGCTCGAAGTCCAGCCGCAGGTCCTGGACGACCTGGCTCTGGACGTAGTCGCAGAGGGTGCGGCTGATGATGCGGTCGCGCCCGTCGGCGAACTCCCGCTCGCCGTCGGCGCGCAGGGTGTAGATGGCGAGCGTGCCGACGGTGCTGTCGTTGGGCGTGACGCCGGCGTCGGTGTGGAAGGCGAAGGCGAGGTCCACCGGGATCTCCTTCTGCTCGCGCATCATCACGGTCCAGGCGCCGCGCGCCGCGTAATCGTTGGTATAGTCCGTCTCCCAGTTGCGGGTGAGGGTGCTGTCCACGCCGGCCCACTGCATCCAGTAGTGGGCGCCCTCGGCGGAGGCGGGCATCCCGGAGGTGCGCCCGCCGCGCAGGACCTTGCCCATGCCGCCGCCGATCTTGACGGCGTCGGCCGTGACGACCGTCCCGGCGACGCCGCGGTTGTCCAGGACGACGCGGCCTTCCGTCCCCTCGGCGAAGTCGAAGGTGCCGAGGTAGATCCAGGTCCCGCCGCCGCGCTTCTGGTTGACGGTGAATTCCGTCTCGCCGCCCAGGTGGTGGACGGTATAGTGCGCCTCGCGTGTGCTCTCCGGCAGGGTCTTGTACGAGATGTAGACGGCATAGCGTCCGCGCTGCTCGATGTTGGGGGTCCAGCTGATCCGGGCGCTGGGCTCAAGCCCGGAGCAGCGGGCCTGGCGGGCGGTCCCGGACCGGAACGGGTGGTCGGAGAAAGTATATGCGGGCTTGGTGTCGGCGAAGCCGCTGCCGGCATCGCCCCAGCTGCCGGATTCGTTGTAGCGGCCGCTGCGGCGCATCCGGCCCTCGCGCGGGCCGCCGAAGGTGGGGTCGTTGTCGATGATGATCTCGCGCCACTGCGTGTCACGCTCGCGCGGGGTCATCACGTAGGCGCCGGCATTCTCCAGCATCGGGATGAGGAAGGGGAGCACGAAGGTCTGCGTGAACATGTCCTCCACGGTGCGGAACAGGCAGGCGCGCTGCCAGGTCCAGATGTCCATGGCCTCGTCGTAGTAGCGCCCGTGGCTCTGCCAGAGGGCGATATAGCGGTCCGTCATGCCCTTGGGGAAGCGTCGGGAACCGACCTCCTCGATGAAGCGGGGCTGCGCCCGGCGCGGGTCGTCCGTGCTGAAGGCGTAGCGGGAGGGCTTGCCGTCGGAGCCGAGCACCGGCGTGGCCAGGTCCTCCAGCTGGTAGTTGTTGGTGAGGATCTTGCCGGGCGTGAAGCCGTCGAATTCCCATTCTTTCTTGAGCTGGGCGCGGAACCACTCCACGTCGGCGCTGTGCCAGGGGTAGTAGGACAGGTCGGCGTTGAAGGTGAGGTCCAGGGTGCTTTCGCTGGCCGCGACCTTGGTCACGGAGATGCGCTGGTGCACGCTGGTGCGCCGCTCCAGCCGGGCGGACAGCGTGTCGCAGACAGTACGGAAATCGCGGGCGCGGGGGACGCTCTGTCCCGCCAGGGGGAGGGCCAGCAGCAGGCCCAGCAGGAAGAAGGGGAGGCGGGTGCGGTTCATCTCTTCTTGCGCATCTTGAGGACGTCGATGACGAAGACCAGCAGGCCGGACAGGCCGATGGCGAGGCAGTCCGCCCCGAAATCGTTGATGTCCTTGCTGCGGTACGCGAGCTGGCCCTGGACGATCTCGGTGATGCCGGCGAAAATGCCGCCGATGGCGCAGATGCTGACCAGGGCGGCCAGGGCCTGCCAGGGTGTCTCGGTGAGATGGTCGTAGGCGAGGAACGCCAGGACCGGGAAGGGGAGGAACATGCAGAAATGCACGACCTTGTCGATCGGGATGCCGAAGAGCGTGCGCGGCACGTCCGGCAGCCGCTGGAAATTGGCGAAGCAGAACCAGGCCACGGCGATGACGTAGAGGATCATCACCAGGCGGAAAACGAGGGCGCGGGTCCGGTTTTGTCTCATAATGTCAGAGGGCCTGCATGTCGTGGAGTTTGCGGTAGTATCCGCCCTTGGCGATCAGCTCGTCGTGCCGGCCGCGCTCGACGATGCGGCCGGCGTCCATCACGATGATCTCGTCGGCGTTCTTGATGGTGCTCAGGCGGTGGGCGATGGCAATGGTGGTGCGCCCGTCCATCAGCCGGTCCAGCGCCTCCTGGACGCTGCGCTCCGACTCGGTGTCCAGCGAGGCCGTGGCCTCGTCGAGGATGAGGATGGGCGGGTTCTTGAGGATGGCGCGCGCGATGCTGATGCGCTGGCGCTGGCCGCCGGAGAGCTTGACGCCCCGGTCGCCGATGCCGGTGAGGTAGCCCTCCTCCTTCTCGAGGATGAAGTCGTGGGCGCCGGCGATGCGCGCGGCCGCCTCCACTTCCTCCTGCGTGGCGTCCTGTTTGCCGAAGGCGATGTTGGCGAAGAGCGTGTCGTTGAACAGGATCGGGTCCTGGTTGACATTGCCCATCAGGGCCCGCAGGTCCGCCAGCCGGACGTCGCGGATGTCCACGCCGTCGATGGTGATGCTGCCCCCGTCCGGGTCGTAGAAGCGGGGGATGAGGTCCACGAGCGTGGACTTGCCGGCCCCGCTCGCCCCGACGATGGCGACGGTCTTGCCTTTGGGGATCTCCAGGTCTATGTCATGGAGCACCTCGCGCCCGCCTTCGTAGCTGAAACTGACGCCGTGGAAGCGGATGGCTTCGCGGAAGCCGTCCAGCGTCTTGGGCTCGGCCGGCTCGCGGATGGGGTTCTGCGCCTGCAGGATCACGTCGATGCGCTCCATGGAGGCGAGCCCCCTGGGGATGCCGTAGGCGGCCTTGGAGAGGTCCTTGATGGGTTGGATGACGCTGTAGAGGATGGCCATGTAGGCCATGAACGAAGGGGCGTCGATGACGGCGTGGTCGCCCAGGATGAGCGTGCCGCCGAACCAGAGCACGATGGCGATCATCGCCGAGCCCAGGAACTCGCTCACCGGGTGGGCGCTCGCCTGGCGGACGGCCACCTGGTTGTTCTTGCGGCGCATGTCCTCCGTGACCCGGCTGAAGCGCTGGTCCATCCGGCGCTCGGCGCGGAAGGCCTTGATGATGCGCAGGCCGCCGAGGGTCTCCTCGACCTGGCTCATCGTGTCGCTCCAGTACTTCTGGGCCTCCACGGAGTCGGCCTTGAGGCGGCGGCCCGTGGCGCTGATGATGCCGATCATCAGCGGGGCGAAGATGATGACGAACAGGGTGAGCTGCCAGGACATGCGGAAGAGCACGGCGAGGTAGATGATGATCAGGATGGGGTTCTTGATCAGCATCTCGATGGTGCTCGTGATGGACGTCTCGACCTCCTGCACGTCGCCGCTGATGCGGGCGATGATGTCGCCCTTGCGCTCCTGGCTGAAGAAGCCCAGGGGCAGGGCGAGGATTTTGCGGTAGATCTCCATCCGCAGGTCGCGGACCACACCGGTGCGGATGGGCACCATCACGGCGGAGGCCCCGAAATAGCAGGCAACCTTGACGGCCACGATGCCGATGAAGATGAGGCAGAGCATCAGCAGGACGCGGCTCTGGCCGTATTGCTCTATGAATTGGGAGACGTAGTAGTAGGCATTGTTGGTGACTTCGCCGAAGGGCATCCCGCGGTGCCAGGGGATGAACTCGTAGTGCGTCTCCCCGACGTTGAAGAGGATCTGCAGGATCGGGATCAGCAGCGAGAAGGAGAAGACGTTGAAGACGGCGGACAGGATATTGAGGATCACCGACCCGCCGACATAGCCTTTATAGGGAGCGACATAGCGCTTGAGAATCTGCCAGAAAGCTTTCATTAACTTACAAATATAACAAAAATCCCCTGATTCAAAGCTTCCGGCTCAGCCAGTTGGAAATAACCTGGATACGGCGGTCGAGCACCGGATAGTCGAGGGTCTCGGGTGTGTCCGTGCGCTTGTTGGTATTCAGCGTGATACCGGAGGTGAACATCACCGCCGGGATGTCCGCTTCCAGGAACCAGCGCTGGTCGCTGATCTTGCGGTAGAACAGGTCCGTGAAGCTGTCGCTGCCATAGTAATCGTAGGCCAGGTGGAGCCGGATGTCGCGGTTGGCGCTGTCCAGGTTGAAGCGGTCGGAGGAGCCGCCGAGCACGATCATGTATTCCGGGCTGGCGGGATGGATCGGGACGAGCGTGGATCCGAGGATGTCCAGGTTGACCATCCGCGCGATGGAGAAGGAATGCCGGAAGCGCTGCAGGAATGCGCGGGAGCCGGACAGGCCGGCGTTGTGGCCGTCGAAGGCCACGAAGATGAAGCCGGTCAGGCCCCTGGCGCGCGGGACGAGCTCCCGCGCCAGGGCCAGCAGGGCGGCCACGCCGGAGGCGTTGGCGTCAGCTCCGGGGTAGAAGGTCCCGTCCAGGATGCCCAGGCCGTCATAGTAGGCGCTCACGACGATGTATTGTGCGTAGAATCCCGGCGTGATCCCGATGACGTTGCGGCCGACATGGCCGTCCTCGACGAAACTCTGCGTCAGGACGTTCAGCCCGGCGTTGCGCAGCTGTCCCAGCAGGTAGAAAGCCGTGTTGGAGGCCCCTGGGGTGCCGAACCCGCGCCCTGCCTGGAGGGAGTCGCACAGGAAGGCCACCTCATCCCGCAGGTCGGCCAGGCGGTCGCGGCCCTGCAGGGGCAGCGAGGCCAGCAGGCAGAGGAACAGAATTTTGAGGCTGCGTTTCAAATCGGGTCCGATTATTGATTATCTTTGCAAAAATAATGAAAAAGTTTCTCCTGACCATAGCATCGCTGCTCCTCTGCGCATCTTTTGCGCTCGCCCAGTATGACAAGGATGTCTTCATGTGGCGGGGCCGCCAGGCGCTCTCCGACGGCAAGTATGCCCAGGCCATCGAGAACTTCAACGTCCTCGCCCGGCTGGACTCTACGGATTACTGGAGTTTCTTCTTCCGCGGCATCGCCAAGTACAACCTCGGCGACCTGCGCGGCGCGCAGACCGACTTCAACACTTCCGTCCGGCTCAACCCCGTGTTTACCAACGGGTTCCACTACCGGGCCATCACCGAGAGCCGTTTCGGAGACTACGACGCCGCGTTCCGGGATTTCGACCGGGCGCTCGAGCTGCGCCCCGGCCAGACCGGCATCTATTTCTCGCGCGGCGTGGCCAACTTCCTGGCCCAGAAATTCGAAGACGCCGTCTCGGATTTCGACCATTATATCAAGAAGGAACCTTCCGATCCCGCCGCCTATCTCAACCGCGGGGCGAGCTACCTTTTCCTGGCCGATACGACCAAGGCGCTGGAAGACTACAACCGCGCCATCCGACTCGACCGTCTGGAGCCAGAAGGCTTCGTGCGGCGGGCGCGCGTCTATGCCGCGCAGAGCCGCTATGACGAAGCCATCGCCGACCTGGACCGCGCCATCGAACTGGACAAGGAGAACACCCTGGCCTTTTTCAACCGCGCCCTGCTCTACTATGAGCAGAAGCGCTACAACGAGGCGATGGCTGACCTGGACACCGTGCTCGAATACGAGCCCGGCAATGCCCTCACACTCTACAACCGCAGCCTGATCTACGCCCAGGTGGGCGCTTTCGAACAGGCGCTCGAGGACATGGACCGGGTGATCAACATCAATCCCGGCAACGTGCTGGCGCACTACAACCGGGCGGCCATCTTCGTGGAGATGGGCCGCTGGCTGGATGCGCTGGAGGACTACAACAAGTCCATCGAGCTGTATCCCGATTTCGCGAAAGCGTACCTGAACCGCTCATACGTGGAGAACATGCTCGGGCGCACCCGCGAGTCGCGGGCCGACTACCAGATCGCCCAGCAGAAGGTGCGCGATTACCGCGCCCGCAGCAACGAGACATCCTTCGCCGACACGACGCGCAAATACAGCTCCCTGCTGGCCCTGGACGCGGACTTTGCCAAGAAGGATTTCGACAACGAGCTCCTGCAGCACCGCGACATCGACATCCGCCTGCGTCCGCTCTACAAGTTCAGCCTCGCCGCCGAGCGGGAGAACCGCAACGTCGCCCTGTCCCGCCGCTACGAGAACGCCCTGGTGGACCGCTTTATCGAGGCGGCGCCGACGCCGATCACCCTCGGCAACACGCCGAGCACCGGCACGGACAACTACCTGTTCACGGCCAATGCCGAAGAGTATTTCGTCAAGGGACTCCAGGAGCTACAGCGCAAGCAGTTCAATTCCGCACTCAGCTGGTTCGACAAGGCCGTGGGAGCGGCGGAGGACGATGCATCCCGCGACCGCTACGCCCGTTATTACAAGGCTTTCTACCTGATGAACCGCGGCGTGCTCAAGGCGGAGATGATCGACTTCATCGCCTCGCTCGAGGGGAATGTGCAGACCCTGTCCATGGACACGGACGGCACCACGCGGGCCCGCGTGAGCGACCGCGTGGCGCGCACTTACGACTATTCGGAGGCGATCGCCGACATCCGGGAGGCACTCTCGATCCTGCCCGACGTCCCGTACCTGTACTTCGACCTCGGCAACCTCGAGTGCCTGTCCTCCAATTTCGTGGAGGCGCTGGAGAACTACGACATGGCCATCCGCCTGTATCCCAACATGGGCGACGCCTATTACAACCGCGGACTCGTGCTGATCTATCTCAAGGACAAGGAGAAAGGCTGCATCGACCTGTCGCGTGCCGGGGAGCTTGGCGTGGCGGACTCCTACAGCGTCATCTCCAAATACTGCACGGAGGATGAGCTCAATTAAGTTCAAGTCCCTGTCTTCCGGCAGCTGCGGCAACTGCTATTTCATCGGGATCTTCGACGAGATCGACCACTGCGAGGCCGGCGTGCTGATCGACGCCGGCGTCAGCCCGCGCCGGCTCAAGAAGGAGCTCGCCCGCGAGGGACTCGGCTTCGACGACTTCGCCGGGCTGCTGGTCACCCACGACCACAACGACCACATCCGCTCGCTGGGATCCTATTGCAAGCATCTGCGCAAGCCGGTCTGGTCCCCGCCCGAGCTCGCCGGCGCCTTGTCGCATCACTTTATCACCGGCGAATTCTACGGCCCCTGCCGGCAGCCGCTCGGACCGGGCTGGAACGATCTCGTCCCGGGCCGCATCCGCGCCCGGTATTTCGCCGTCCCCCACGACGCTTCCTACACCTGCGGCTACGCGTTGATGCTGGATGGATACAAGTTCGTGATCATGACCGACATCGGGCGGATGGTGCCGCAGGCGCTGGACTTTGCCCGCCAGGCGGACACCGTGGTCATCGAGTCCAACTACGACCTGGAGATGCTCCGCCACGGACCCTATCCGAAAGTGCTGCAGGACCGGATCTGCGGCGGCAACGGACACCTGTCCAACGCCGAGTGCGCCGAGGCCCTGCGGGATTTCCTGCATCCGGGCCTGCGCAATGTCTTCCTGTGCCACCTCTCAGAACACAACAATACGCCCGAACTGGCCTACCAGACCAGTTCCTATATCCTTGAGGATTTCTGCCGGCAGTCCGACGTCCGCCCCCCGCGGCTCTGCCCGCTGCCGCGGATGACCCCCTCGCCGCTTTTCATTCTCTGAAAAAATGTTATATTTGTAGATTATCTGGAAAAAACAGTCAAATACGATACAATTATGGTCAAAGTCAATGTAGGAGGCTGCAGCTCCTTTGTCAAAGATGCAGATTATCAGAAGTATGTGAAGAAGGCCCTGGCTGCCTATGACGTCCTTGATTCCGAGAAGGGAGCCGGCAACGACTTCCTCGGCTGGAAGACCCTTCCGATCGACATTCCCGAGAGCCTGATCGCGGATTGCGAAGCCATCCGCGACGACTGGGCCGCGATGGGCGTGAATCTGGTGGTCGTGATCGGCATCGGCGGCAGCTACCTGGGTGCCCGCTGCGCCATCGAGGCCCTTTCGCACGGGTTCGTGCGCTCGGGCGACGCCCCGCAGGTCGTCTTCGCCGGCAACAACCTCTCCGAGGATTACCTCGCCGAGATGATGGACCTCGCCAAGGCGCGCAACACCGCCTGCATAGTGATCTCCAAGTCCGGCACCACCACCGAGCCTGCTGTCGCTTTCCGCATTGTCAAGGAATTTATCGAGCAGACCTACGGCAAGGGCGGTGCCGCCCGCCGCATCGTGGCCATCACGGATGCCACGAAGGGTGCCCTCAAGACCCTTGCCACCCAGGAGGGCTACAAGTCCTTCGTCGTGCCTGACAACGTGGGTGGCCGCTACAGCGTCCTCACCCCGGTGGGCATCCTCCCGATCATCATCGCCGGCTTCGACATGCGCGCCATGCTGAAGGGTGCCGCCGAGCAGCGCGAGGCCCTGCTGCACAGGTCCGCCGACAATCCCGCCGTGCAGTACGCCGCCATGCGCAACCTGCTCTATTTCGAGCAGGGCAAGAAGGTGGAGATCCTCGTGACCTTCAACCCCAAACTGCAGTACCTTGGTGAGTGGTGGAAGCAGCTCTACGGCGAGTCCGAAGGCAAGGAAGGCCGCGGCATCTTCCCGGCTTCCGTCGTCTGCACCACCGACCTGCACTCCATGGGACAGTTCATCCAGGAGGGAGACCGCGTCATGTTCGAGACCACGGTGACCGTGGAGAATGCCGCCCGCGAGGTGGTGATTGGTTCGGACGAGCAGAACCTCGACCAGCTCAACTATCTGGCCGGCCAGCGCGTGGAGCACTGCAACAAGATGGCCCAGCTCGGCACCAAGCTCGCCCACATCGACGGCGGCGTGCCGCAGATGGAGGTGAGCGTGGAGCGCCTGGACGAGGCCAGCCTCGGCGCCCTGTTCTATTTCTTCGAGTTCGCCTGCGGCATCAGCGCCTACGTGCTCGGGATCAACCCGTTCAACCAGCCGGGTGTGGAGGCGTACAAGAAGAACATGTTCGCCCTGCTCCGCAAGCCGGGCTATGAGGCGCAGACCGCTGAGATCCTCAAGCGCATCTAGTCACTGAAGTTGATATTCCGAGGGGGCCTTGAGTCCGGGTATGCCATAGTACGCGGACACAAGGTCTCCTTTTACATGGAGTTTCCTGCCCAGCAGCTCCGGGTGGTCCGCCAGGTTGAGGGCGTTCCGGATGTCCCCGGCCTTGAGTTCGACGGCCAGGCAATGGGCGGTGTCGTTGGTGGAAGCCTTCGTCCCGAGCACCAGGTTGGTGTTTTTGGTGAAAGGGGGCGTGAAAGCGGCCTTGCCGGTGTTGGTGGCCACCCCCACGATGTAGCCCCAGACCCAGACGCCTTTTTCGTCGGCGTGGGCGCGGGCCGTGGCGACGTCGTAGGCGTTGCCGATGTCTCCGGCGCCGGCCCCGCCCACGACGAAACGCTCGGACAGCCAGTTGCGCGTGGTGTCCAGCTGGATGGAGACGCCGCCGGATTTGGTGTCGATGTTGGCGCCAAGCCGTACCGAGAGGACCTGCCGGGCTTCGAGGGTGCGGGTGAACAGCGTCTGACGGAAGCCGCCGTCTTCGAGTCTGAGGGAGACGGCGCCGGGGTGGAAATAGGCCGTCCGGGACTCGTCGTAGGCGTAGGGGAGCGCGCCGTCGGCGTGTTCCAGGGAGAGGCTTCCACCCGGGAATGCGCGGCGGAAGGAGTCTTCGATGTCCAGACGCAGGCCGCAGTTGAGCTGGCGGCAGGCCAGCGTGACGTTCACGCTGGCGCCGGCCGCCACGGTGACGACCTGTGTGTCGCCCCACTGGGGCGCATCGAAGGCCGGGGTCTCGAATGTCGCGGAGACAGCGCTGATGGTGTAGGACCCGGCCGGAACGTTCAACTCGTCCGGCGAATGGTCGTAGGGTCCTTCGTAGAGCAACTCTCCTGAGCTGTTGGCGATGGTGAGCAGGAAGGAGCCGATGTCCGGGAGAACGTCCGTCGCACGGGTCGTCGCACCGGCCGGGGCGTTGACGGAGATGAGCAGCGTGCCGGTCCGGCCGTCGGCCGGGCGGAAGAGGTCCTGGCAGGAGGGGAGGAGAAGGAGCGGGGCGGCGATGGCCGCCAGGAGTTTGACAGGTGTTTTCATAGTGTCTGTTGTCTATCGTTTTTCGCCCCCAAGATGTGGATTATTTCAATGCACCTCGATAAGATTCGTATATTTCTGCCATAAGAATCGTATATTTTTTCTTTTGCATAGTCCTCCGCTTCTTTTGATGCAGCTCTGCTGTCCTCAAATCTACTCTCGGATGAGGACAGAGGGGCAAATCACGGCATGCTATCCTCAAACCCACCCTCAGATGAGGACAGAGGAGCAATCCACAGCATGCTATCCTCAAACCCGCCCTCAGATGAGGACAGAGGAGCAATCCACAGCATGCTATCCTCAGATCCGCCCTCGGATGAGGACAGAGGAGCAATCCACAGCATGCTATCCTCAAATCCGCCCTCTGGTGAGGACAGAGGGGCTATTCACAGTATGCTATCCTCAAACCTAGCTGTTTTTGAGGACATGAGCCAGGAATCGGTTTTGGTTGGTGGTAAGGTGGGCTCCGGGCAGGCGGAGGCCCGGACGAGCCCCCAAAGCTCGTCCGGAGCCTCCGGCAGCCGCCGCTCTCCGTAATGAGCGGCGGCGGTGCCCCAGTGCAGATCGTGATCCCGGCCGACACCCTGTCTCCTGCTACCCGCGGGAACCGACGCGCCCCCTTCCGCGCGGCGGTGACTCGCCCCTCCCCGCCAGCTTCTTGCCCAGACGGGTATTTACTCCCTGACAGAAATCCCTTTACTGGACCAGGTCCACTTTCAGCAGGCGTACCAGGTCCAGCACCCCTGCCTCAGAGACTACTCTGGCCAACAGTCGGTGTACCAGGTACACCCCTTCAAAGTGGACCAGGTCCACCTGATGGTGAGATCGTTCTACCACCGGGGTACTAGGGCCTCCCTCTGAGGAAAAGATTATGTGGACCAGGTCCACCTCATGGTGAGATCGCTCCGCCGCTGGGGTACTAGGGCCCCCTCTGAGGAAAGGATTATGTGGACCAGGTCCACCTCATGGTGAGATCGCTCCGCCGCTGGGATGCCAAGGTCTTTCTCCGAAGGTGGTTTAGGCGGACCAGGTCCACCTGTTGGTGAGATTGCTCTGCCACCGGGGTGCAAAGGTCTTCTCTGAGGGTAGTTTAGGCGGACCAGGTCCACCTCACGGAATGTGGCAGTGGGATGTGACAGATTCGGAGCCGAATAAACAGACCAACGGTTCGAAGCACAGCGACGGAGGGTGTGTGGGGGATTCTTCCTACTCAGTATGCCTGGCTTGATGAAACTGGTTTGTGGTAGAATGTGCTATCCAACGTTTCGGAGCACAGCGATGGAGGGGGTGTGGGGGATTCTTTCAGCTCAGTCTGCAGGGCTGGATGCAACTGTTTGTGGTGAAATATGCAGCCAATGATTCGGAGCGGAGCGACGGGGGGAGTCTGAGGGGAACACCCCTCAGTGATTATAATTCACGGACCAGTTGCATCACTGCGACTGGTCCGTTACTTAACCTAAACTTAAACTATGAAAAACTTCGGTGCTAAAGTATGTACTTTTTGGGAAAAATGCAAGATTTAGCCTGAATTTTTCCTATTTTTGTGGCGTTAGTCAGTGTATAACACATTTATTATGATTACTAAAAAATTCCTCTTGATCGCGTCTGCCGCGCTTCTTCTCCTGTCGGCCGGCGCCTGCAAGCGTTATGAGACCGTTCCCGGTGACGCCCTGCAGACCCAGATCTACACCCTGGACAACGGCATGAAGATCTTCATGTCCGTCAACAAGGAACAACCCCGCATCCAGACCTACATGGCCGTCAAGGTGGGCAGCAAGAACGACCCTTCCGAGACCACGGGTATGTCCCACTACCTTGAGCATATCATGTTCAAGGGCACCGAGCAGTTCGGCACGACCGACTATGCGGCCGAGAAGCCCCTGCTGGACGAGATCGAGCGCCTGTTCGAGGTCTACCGCAAGACCACGGACGAGGCGGAGCGCCTGGCGATCTACCACCAGATCGACTCTGTGAGCTACGAAGCCTCCAAACTGGCCATCCCCAACGAGTATGACAAGCTGATGGCCGTCATCGGCGCGACCGGGACCAACGCCTGGACCTCCGACGACGAGACCGTCTATACCGAGGACATCCCCTCCAACCAGATCGACAACTGGGCCCGCATCCAGGCGGACCGCTTCCGCCACCTGGTGATCCGGGGATTCCATACGGAGCTCGAGACCGTCTACGAGGAGAAGAACATGTCCCTGACGCGCGACAGCGAGAAGGTCTACGAGGCGCTTGCCAAAGCCCTCTTCCCGCATCACCCCTACGGGCAGCAGACCACCATCGGCACCCAGGAGCACCTGAAGAATCCCTCCATCACCAACATCAAGGCCCATATCGCAAACTACTACGTTCCGAACAACATCGCCGTGTGCGTGTCGGGCGACTTCGACCCGGACGAGATGGTGGCCGCACTCGAGAAGTATTTTGGCGACTGGAAGCCCAATCCGGCCACCCAGACCCTGAAGTATGAGGCCGAGGCCCCCATCACCGCGCCCATCGTGCGCGACGTCTACGGCCTTGAGTCCGAGAACCTTGCACTGGCCTGGCGCCTGCCCGGTGCGTCCGACCTCAAGACGGCCGCCGTGGCCGAGATAGCAGGGTCTATCCTGTATAACGGCCAGGCCGGCCTGATGGACCTGGACATCAACCAGCAGCAGAAGGCCCTTGGTGTGCGTGGCGGCTTCCAGAGCCAGCCGGACTACGGTTACTTTATGGCAATGGGCAGCCCCAAGCAGGGCCAGACCCTCGAGGAGGTCCGCGACCTGATCCTCGCCGAGGTGGCCAAGCTCCGCAGTGGCGACTTCGACGCCTCCCTGATCGAGGCCACGGTCAACAACGTCAAGCTCAGCCGCATGCGCCAGCTCGAGAGCAACAGCATGCGTGCCCGCCAGTACGTGAACGCGTTCATCGACGGCATTCCCTGGAAGGATGCCTGCAAGGAGCTGGACCGTCTCGCCGCCGTGACCAAGGAGGACGTGGTGGCCTTCGCCAACCAGTACCTGGGCGAGAACGCCTATGCGATCGTGTACAAGCGCCAGGGCGAGGACAATACCGTCCAGAAGATCACCGCGCCGAAGATCACCCCGATCGTGACCAACCGCGACAAGACGAGCGCCTTCCTTGCCGAGATCCAGAACACCGTCGTCAAGCCGATCGAGCCGGTTTTCCCGGATTTCTCGAAGGACATGTCCCGCTTCTCCCTGGCACCCGGTGCCGAGGTGCTCTACAAGCATAACGACATCAACGACATCTTCACGCTCAACGGCGTCTACAACTGCGGTACCCAGCAGGATCCCGCCCTGGGCGTCGCCTTCGATTACCTTTCCTATCTCGGCACGCCCACGATGAGCGTCGAGCAGATCGCCTCCCGCATGTATGCGCTGGGCTGCAGCTACAGCGCCGGCGCCGGTGCGTTCCAGTCTTCCTTCAGCATCCGCGGCCTGAGCGAGAACATGGCGGAGGCCCTGCGCATCTTCGAGGACGTGGTGAAGAACGCCGTCCCGGACGAGGAGATCCTCGCGAACCTGAAGGCC
>JAEEGK010008377.1_pt1 | contig 24417 bp, 16 predicted proteins | sample 8958771 | NCBI WGS metagenome assembly JAEEGK01 (sample SAMN16246547, study PRJNA631951) | gut metagenome | biome: gut microbiome; feature: rumen; material: SC-attached | host: Bos | place: Iran: Karaj | collected 2018-10
GGGTTAGCCGGGTCACAAATGTAAAAGACAATACGTGCCCGCGCGGCGCAGAATACGCTAAGAAAGAGTTTATGAACCCGACAAGGACGCTCACGACGACCATTTCTGTTGTTGGCGGTGTTCAGCCGGTTGTTCCTGTAAAGACGGCGGGTGAAGTGCCCCGGAAGCTGCTTTTTCAGTGCATGGAAGTTATTCGCCGCGCGACGTGCAAGGCTCCGGTGAAAACGGGCGACATCCTGATTCACGACATTTTGGGAACCGGCGTTCACGTTGTGGCGTGCGAGTCGGTGGAAAAACGGTAGCCGCCAGCCGGGGCGCGCATTATTCTTGTGCGGCACTCTCTGCTGGGGCATCATCTTCATCAGATTCGCTCTCGTCCGCGTCAGAACTGTCATCCTCATCCGATTCTGATTCGTCAGACTCGTCGTCCTCATCATCTTCCAGTTCGGCCAGATCAGCCTGTACCGCTTCTTTCGCAGCCCTGAGCTCTTCCAGCTCCGCTTTTGCCTGATTTATCCGCTTCGTGTCGAAAACCACAAGCACTACTGCAACTGCGACAAACAGCCCCATGACAATATAAAACCACAGTGCCGGTGAATCTTCGGTAACAGCTTTGTAGAATTGATATCCAATGAAAACTCCGACAAGCCCAGAAAGCGTTCTGTTTGTCTGGAAGCTTTTCTCACGTGCCATTGCTTTATCAATCCGTTCATTAATATCGTTCAAATCCATAGCTGCAATTATACATTTTTCTATCACGTTGTAAACGGTAGAAAAAAAGTGTATTATCTTCGTATGAAAAAAAACGACGAATCCGCCATACGAAAAAAAATCCTGTTTATTTGCTTTGTTTTTGTTTCTTTTTTCGTTTGTCATCTGTCTGCCCATGAAGCGCAATCAACACAAGAGACCCCATCATTGTATGAAATTGGTTTTGGCAAAATATCAAGAACGCACAAATCTTATATGGAAAAATGGGCTTATACTGTAACCGCTACTAAATCAGGTGGCTCGCATGCAGGAATGGGATTTACCAAAAGCTATTTAGTCATGCACAGATGTTTTACGGTCACGTATGTAGAAAATAGCTATCATGAAATGATTTCTAGCCTGACCATATATGCAAAAACAGATTTACATCCGCTTAGTTCATATATCGGACTGCCGAAAGAAGATTTTTTGGCGGATTTTCCGCTTGGAGATAACGACAAAGATACAGACACCGTGACTTTCTTTAAATCCGATAAAACTGGAAGAATAGAAGTTGCAGTGAATTATATCGATGGAATTGTAGATGGAGTTTCGATATTCAACGGTAAATATATGAAAAAACTAGCGGCATACTATGAATCAATAGAAAACGCTGCTGAATAGATTTGCCTCTGAATCGTACCACGTCAAAATAAGGAAGATATATGAAAATACGAAAATTAATAATGATTTTGGCAGTAATAATGCTGCCTGTCGCGATGTTTTGTCAGGATGAGCTTACGCCAAAATGCGTTGAGATAAGAGAAGCCGTGGCAAGCTCAACGCTTGAGGCAAAATATTCTGCAAAGAATTTGGCGAGCTACAGCTATGAAAGCTGGGTTGAAGGAAGCAGTGGCGATGGAACCGGAGAGTGGATCGAGTTGTTTTTTTCTGAGCCGACCCCAATAAACGGGATTTCCATAAAAAACGGATTCGGTAACTTGGCTTATTACTGGAAGAATAATCGCGTCAAAACAGCGACTATTATCTTTGATGACGATGAATCTACCGAAACCCAAGTGGAACTGGAAGACACTCCGCAAGCACAATTTATTTATTTTGGATTGCTGGATGAAACTTACTCAAAGATGCGGCTTACAATAGATGAAGTTTACCCCGGAACGTTTGCGGATAACGACTGCTGCATCGACGAAATTTGCGTGAATGGTGTTATTGGTAGGCAATATATTTACGGCGCATATTTTGAAACTCCGGAGATTCCGTATTTGTATGACCCTGAAACAAAGCGGATGTTACGCGGGCTTTACGAAATCGATGTAGGTAAAGACAAAGTTAAAGAGAACGATAAGGGCTTTCTTTTAGTTGAGGAAAGTGATTGGGAAATGGGGTTTACATACTGGATCCAAGTGAATCCAAGTCTTCGTGGAAGAATGATTCATGGTTATTGGCCTGGAACTGGCGGCGGGCATGAATCAAATCAGTATAAAATCTACCTTAATCCGAACGGAAAACACCTTCTTTTTACATGGCACGAAGAGTTTTATGGCTATTGGGAGTATTACGACCCGGAAGTAACACTTTATGTTTGGGAAAACCAGACATGGAAAGAGTCAGAAGACTGGAACGTAAAAGGTTTTGAACCTGTACGTAATCTAAAGAACTTGCTAGAAAGCCGGAACATCGAGTTTTATTTTGATATCGCTGGCGAGTACAGCGATTATGAAGGTATGGAGTTTACCGCGTATTTTAAGAGCGATCCATATTTCTCTGTAAAATTCAGATTCACTGAGGAAAACTGTGTTTTTTCTGATTACGAGAAAACTCTTTATACAGTTGCGGCTTTCGGTTCTCCTAACGAATTCACAAGTATTTATAAACTGATGGAAGAGCTGGAAAACTTTTCTGACAAAACAGAAAATCCGCTTATAGTCGCATCGGCATTTAATCCTGATCCAAAAATGGCTGAATATCTGATTGAAAAAGGATTCAGTCTTACGACCGAAAAAGACTATTACAGAAAGAACTATTCTGCGCTCGAAGCATGGAATTTAGGTTCAAACAATAAAGCTGTCCGTGATGTACTTTTAAAGCATGGAGCTGAGTATTCACAGAAAATGCTCATTGATTGTGTAGAAAAGGATGACAGGGAATCTTTCAAAGAATTTGAACCTTTTATCAGTAGTTATGATGAAGTTCTGAAAGATTTGAATAGCAGGATTGGTTACTTGAACACCGAAATGATGAAATTCTACTTTGAGGAATTGTACAAACTCGGTGTTGAATTAGGTTCGGATTCTGTAAGCGAGGCAATAGAAGCTAGTAATATCGAGCTGACCAAGTTTTTACTTTCACTCGGTTGCGAAATTCCTGAACATGTAAACAATTATGACAGGTCGAGCCCTCTTGAATATCATGCAGAGGAATACATCGAATATTCACAATATCGTGATGAAGAATATGATGAATCTTGGCAAGAGCGATGGGATGAACATGCCAAAAGGGCGTGGAATTTCATGGAATATCTTTTTTCTCTTGGGGTTTCTGCGGACGGCACTGATGGATACGGAGAGAATATCCTTCAAAGCTTGGCGAGTAACGGCGATTATTTGAACAAATACCACATTGAGATGGCAAAACTGTTCATTGAAAATGGGGCGGATGTTAACAGAGTAGGGAAATACGATAACGGTAATCATTCGCTGACTCGTTTTTTGCGTGAAGTCGGATTTAACGAAAAGTATTGGTCAGATGAGCAGAAAGAGTTTAAAAAGCTTCTTCTTGATAACGGCGCGTATCCTGAGTACGGACTTCTTGCGCTTTTTTGGGACAACACCCCTTCCGAGCTTTTTGCCGCCGGTTCATACTTGAACAAAGCGTTCAATGAATATTTCTCAAAAAGTACTGGAAGAAATATACTCTGTGGTCATAGAAGTTATTTGGACACAATAGACGAAAAATCGCTTATCATCTGGTTGCTTGAGACATTTTGGACTGACAAAAAGTACAGATACGATGACATGCTTATTAAGCTTTTGGACGCTGGTTTTTCTGCCGACGGATTTGTTTTGTACAACGGTGAGGTAGACCCGATTGTATACTACATGGATCATTTGAAAAAAGGCAAATTTGATGATAAAAGCCTTTACATAATACAAAAAATGTTTGAGGTAAGGCAGGAAAAAAGCAATCCGAGTCAAATAATGTATAAGTTGATAAGAGATTCCATGGATCTTTTTTTTAATGACAATCTTCCAGAAATAGTGAAGGTTTTACTCGATAACGGAGCGGACTGGAGCTACAGCCAGAGTGAAAAACTGAACGACAATAAGATAACTAGCTGTGCGGAGTTGCTTTTGCATCCTGCAAGGAAAAGCGAGATTCAATATAATGAGGATGAATACATAGAAACGGCGCGAATCCTTATTGAAGCTGGTGCGGGCGATGTTTTGACCGAAGAGGCTTTTAAAGCAGCGAAAACACCGTCAAAAGTATATAAGGCGATTTTGGAATAAAGTTTGCGCTTAGTACAAGCGTCAAATTTTGCAAACTTCGCAATAAGTGGTATACTGCATATATGACAATTTACACTGCATTGATAAGACAGTTTTTTATACTGCTTGGGCTTGAAGGGCAGCGCAGAAAATGCCACAAGCTCGCAAAAAAGGGACTTATAAAAGAACGCGATGAACTTGCTTTCTCGATTGCGCAGAATTGGGGCAGAAACCTTATAAAATCTGTTGGTGGAAAGGAAACTACTGTTACTGTACAAGGTCAGGAGAATATTCCATCCGACACATCGGTTGTGTTTATCGCGAATCATCAGAGTTTCCTTGATATTCCGTTGATGCTTGGTTACGCAGGCAGACAGGCGGGTTTTATTTCGAAAGCAGAGTTTTCTAAAATCCCGATTTTTTCAGATTGGATGCGGATGTTGCAGTGCATCTTTCTTAAGAGGGGCAACCCAAAGCAGTCTATAAAAGCGATGGCGGACGGCGTTGAGAACATAAAGCGCGGATATTCCATGATGATTTTCCCGGAAGGACACCGCAGTAAATCTGATGAGGTGAAGGAATTCCACCCAGGCAGCTTTAAGCTTGCATACAGGGCAGAAGTTCCGATAATTCCGGTTACAATAAGCAACACTTACAAGATGTACGAGGAAACAGGACATTCGCAGTCAACAAACCTGACGCTGATTTTCCACCCGGCAATTCCGACAAAGGGGATTTCTCGCGAGGAGCAAAAAGAGATTCCGGGCAGAGTTCAGGCATTGCTTGCTGAATCAGTTAAGAGTTTGCTGAAAGCCTGAGTGTGCGGCACGGTCAGATGATGTGCGGCCTAGCGGCGAGTCCATACAAACTTAGTTAGCCTGCAACCTTAAAAGCTCAACGCCGGCAAGAATAACGATGCCTATTCCATGTGTGTCGTTCAGGCGCGGCAACAGGTGCTGCGCGTAGTAACGCGGATTAAAAGCGAACTCTGAGCCCCTGCAAACACCGTAAACGTTTCCTTTTGCGTCTATAGACACGCGCGTAAGTGCGTTCCAAGCTTTTTCACACGCAGTTTTGTATTTGTCTGCACCATCAGCTTTTGTAAGCCAGCCGTTACGCACGCCTCTTGCAAATGCGCATATAAACATTGCTGTACAAGAAGTTTCTGGGTACGACTCTTTCATGTTCAGCACCTGATGCCACATGCCGCTTTCATCCTGGCACGAAAGATAAGCTTTGCAGAGCGTCTTATAAAACGAAAGCAGGAAATCGCGTTTTGGGTGAGTTTCTGGCAAAACTTTCAAAAGTTCCGTCAGCGAGAAAACAGTCCAGCCGTTTCCGCGTCCCCACGGAACTCCGGTGTTCATGTCGCGGTTAAAATCGTATACGTGCGCCATAAGTCCGCTGTCTTCCATGAAAAGCCGTTTCTTAAAGCCTTCGAACTGGGCTGCCGCATCGTCAAGAATCGCCATGTTTCCGGTATACTGCGCATAACGGCACAAAAACGGAATACTCATGTAAAGGTCGTCAGCCCACATCGTTCCGTTGTGGAAGTGGTGCATCATCTGCTTTCTGAAGAAAGCGCCATCCGGCAGCCTGTCCTGGTGGCGCACGATGTAATCGCCTACGTAATCCGCAATTTTTTCGTAACTGCCGATATCAAGGTCTTTCGCCGCTTCAAGCATGAGTGAGCCGAACGAACCGCAGTCATCAAGACTGTCTATGCTCGTCAAAAGATGATGAACACCTGTTGCGCCGCCAAATGTGTTTTTGTCGAAAACGGCATAATCGAATGCAGCCACAGATGAGGCGACATGAGCTTTGACGTAGTTCTTGATACGTGCACCTTTTTTTGTGTCTTCTGCCGCGTTCCTTGCATTTTTCTTGGTTGCGGAACAAAGGGTGCGTCCAAATTCGACCAAGCCGTAAAGCGTAACTCCAAGCGGATAATTCCAGTGTCCGAACAAGCCGTTCTCGTTGTAAAGGCGCACCCAGCAGTCCGGCTTATCAAGGCGATACCAGCGTTCCTCGTTTCCGCTTTTAGCCAACGCAGTTCTGTTGAATGGTATGTATTTTGTGGAAGAGAAAAGTCCTGCATACGCCCATGGGAACGCGGCGGCTGATTCTGGAGTGCGCTCGTCAAAGAAAACGCTTTCGAAAGGCACTTTTTCGCCTTTTTTGCCGGTAATCGTGATGTTGCAATTCCAGACAGCTCCTGCCGGGCACTCGGAAACAATCTCAACAAGGTATCTTTTATTGGAAAGTTTTATATCTGCGGAAGCAGTGCCGGACACGACTGCGCTTGCGTTACCAGCAGTTTTTCCACCTGCAGCTTCGGCGGAAAGTACTTTCTTCCCGGAAACGTACAGAGCGAAAGCACCAGAGTATTTGCACTCAATTTTGTAGTCGCCGGCGGAAGGTCGGATATAAGCGAATGATGCTGCAACTTTTCTTCCAAAAACGGCTTCAGTGCCAAAAATACGACCGAAATTACCTTTTTTAAGTTGTTCGTCTGACCAATTAGCAGGCTGTAAAAACGCCTCAGAATTGGTGCCGCTGCTGTTTTCGCCGGCAGTTGGGTCTGACTCAAGAGCGGCATTCTTTTCTGTCAAAGGCAACGTTACATCAATGCCCTCGTACTCGGAGAATCCTGCCATTCCGCTTGAAAAACGATAGTCGAGCTTTCCGAGCCATGTTCCGAATTCTGCTCCGAATCCTGATTTTGTCTTTGTACAACGCACCAAAAGCACGTTTTTCCCTTTTTTTACGGGGATAGCAAAAGTCTCTGCTTTATTTACATAACGCTCGGAAAAAATATCTGACGCAAAGACTTCTTTTCCGTTCATCCAGATTTTTACAGGTCCGTAAGGAATTAAAGTAAACTGAATGGCACCGTGTACGGCGGATGTATAAACACCACGCATATATACGTACGCGCCATTTCCTGCCTCTGGGTAAAATTTATTCAAATCAGCGCAATATCTGTAATCTTTTCCGCGCCTTATTCCGCTGTTCAAAAAAGGTCTTGCAACGAAAGTTTTTGCAGGACTTTTATGCATATACAAAGAAGCAATACAATTCAAAGTATCTTTTATATCACCGTTATTTAAATTGCAGACGGCTGCTGCATCATCAAAATAATAAGCCATGGTGCTATTATAATTTAACCAGAGAGATGAAAACAAGGCTAAATGTGATGTAAAGCTGTCAAAAAAGTACATCACTTGCATTTCTGCAAAAACTGACTTACCATTTATGTTATGGGAAACTTAACGGAAGAAAAACGTGCTGAATTACAGCGCATCATTGATGAATGTAACAATATTGTTTTTTTCGGAGGAGCGGGAGTATCTACGGAGAGCGGCATTCCCGACTTCAGAAGCGTTGATGGTCTCTATAACCAAAAATGGGATTATCCGCCGGAAACTATACTCAGCCATACATTTTTCATGCGGAACACTGCGGAATTCTACAGGTTTTATCGCGCGAAAATCCTGATAGACGGAATACAGCCGAACAAAGCCCATAAAAAACTTGCGGAGTTGGAAGCCGCCGGAAAGCTGAAAGCCGTTGTCACACAAAATATCGATGGTTTGCATCAGGCTGCTGGAAGCAAAACTGTTTACGAACTTCATGGAAGCGTTCTGCGCAATTATTGTACCAGATGCAATCATTTTTATGATGAGGTATATGTCCGTGATTATATAGATAAGGCGGCAAGTGCTGCAAAACTTAAGCCAGAAGATTACGATTCGCCTGGCGCACGGAAAAAATGGCCGGAGACAGTTATTCCAAAATGCAACTGTGGAAATTGTGATGGACTTATAAAGCCTGATGTTGTTTTGTACGAAGAAGGGCTTGATAACATCACTGTAAGTAAAGCAACGCGGGCAATAGCGGAGGCGGACTGTCTGATTATAGGCGGAACTTCGCTTGTCGTTTACCCGGCGGCATCGTTTATAAACTATTTCCAGGGCAAGTACCTTGTGCTTATAAACAAATCTTCGACACCAGTGGACAGCAGGGCGGATTTAGTGATAAACGACAGTATAGGCGCGGTTCTTGATTCGATACATGTTTAAAACATAAAAGACTTCCGCAAAAGCAGAAGTCTTTTTTTTGGAGATGATCGGACTTGAACCGAGACTTCCGGTCGTAACATCCTGTTACTCCCATCAGTCCCGCCTACGCTCGCTGACGGCAGCGTCCATGCTGCCTTTTCGCGCGAATGCTCCGCACTGCTCGCATCCGCACGCGCTCGCTACGTTAGTCGGTTCAATTCCCATGTAGTTTAAAAAACAAAAACCCGATGAAAACATCGGGTTCGTCTATGGAGATGATCGGACTTGAACCGACTACCTTTTGAATGCCATTCAAACGCTCTAGCCAGGTGAGCTACACCCCCAAGATGTTTTTATATTAATGGTTTTTTATAAAATCATCAAGAGGGGGTAATTATAAAAATCCTGATTAGTTTGTTGGAAGGGTGCGCACAAGGCGTATTCCTATGTTATTTGCTTTTGTATTAGGAGCTGCTGAATCTCGGTATGTTACGACACATTTATGTGCGTCACCGTACCAAGCTCCGCCACGAATGGCTCTGGTCGTACCTGTAACTCCGGCTCCGTCAGGGTTATGCTCAACACAAGGCACAGGAATATCACAGCACCATTCAGCGACATTGCCGCTCATGTCATATAGACCAAGCTCATTATAACCTTTGCTTCCGGTTTCATGCGTTCCCCAGGATACCCTGTCATTGCTTCCTGCTGCAGGAATATCTTGATTTGTTACACCATTTTCCCTTGCGGTGTTATATCCGTACCAACCTACTGCATCCAAACCGGAATTGAAATTATCGCTATATTTTTTACCACTTGCAGAATTTGCACCGCTGAACATGTAGTTCCAAGTATCCATATCAAGATCGCCACCACGAGCAGCGAATTCCCACTCTGCTTCTGTTGGCAGTCTGTAACCGGTTTTAGAGAGGTCCCAAGTTACTGAAGCAGCAGTTGTTATATGCCCATTTGCATCAGCAGTAGGAGAAGTTATTGTATATACACAGTTGTTTGTATTTCCATCAAGAGCTGCGGTTAATTCATTGCAGAAATAAATAGCATCGTACCATGTAATGTTTTCTACAGGGCGGTTGAGCTGTGTTTCGTCTCCGTCAACATCAGGAAGATCATAATCACCACTGTCATCACATACAGAAGGTTCGTCTGCAAGAGCCTGAGTACTAAGCGTTTTGCCGTTCATGACGGTTTTATAAAGCTTTTGGGTTACTTCGTATCTTCCCATAACAAAAGGACTTATTGTTATATTGCGTCCTTGCCAGAACACTCCTAAATCATTGACTTCTGCATCATCGTCAAGGAAAGATGGGCGGCTTCCTGTTATTTCTGTAATTGAATCGCCAATTTTATCTGCTGGAATAATAATCACTTCCTCTGTTTTGTCGCATGTTACGGCATTGCTTCCAGAACCGATTGTTATTCCTGATTTTGCAATTGTCTGCCACTTTGCATACAAGGTTTTATCCTCTGTAATTTTTGTCGAAAAATCGAAGCGATTTTTAAGTTCGCTGTCACTGTACCAGCCGATGAACACATATTTCGTTACAGTCGGATTTGAACTGCCGCTTGTAAATGTATAGATATTCTTTGTTGGATTTGTTGGTTTTGTTACTCTCTGTCCACTCTGTACCGATGCGGCAGTAACAGGTGTTCCTCCGTTTGTAGCGAATGTTACAGTTAAGGCTTCTCCTTCTCCTTCAAGTCCATTGATTGAATCGCATCCGACAAATGAAAATACTGCAAGCGCGACACATATAGCAAAAGATATTTTACAAATCATTTTCATATAAAACTTTCTCCCTGAATTTTCAACAAGAAGCATTTCTTCATTATGTGATTCAGCTCTCTACAAGAGCAACCATATTAAAGTATTACACAGAAATGCTTGTTTTTCAAGCTATAAGCGATTTTTGCATCGATTTATATAGCTTTAAACACCAGTTTCTGCGGAATAAATTACTGGTACTTATAGATTATCGGAAGGAATTCATTAATCCTTGAAACAACGTGATATATCATATATATTTCTGCTCATGAAAATGAATTTTCGCTTTGTTTTTATATTGTCCTGCTTATTTATTTGCGTTTTCACATGCTTTTCGTGTAAACCTCAAAAAAATACAGAAACTTTTAATGCTATGAGCACTGTTATGACGATTCAGGCATACGGCTCAAAATCAAAAGAGGCTCTTGTAGAAGTAAAAAACAGGGTAGAAGAGCTTGAGAATACTCTTTCTACGACTCTTGCGGGGAGCGATATATACACGCTGAACAATGCGGATGGAAAACCCATCGCGGTTCACGATGATACGGCTATTTTGTTCGATTTTACAAACGGTATGTATAAAGCAACAGAAGAAGCTTTGAATCCGGCTCTTTATCCTATAATTAAGGCGTGGGGATTTACAACGGGCGATTATAAAGTTCCTTCCGAGGATGAAATAGCCGAGCTTTTGACACATACGGATTATTCTGAGGCACATCTGATTCATAACGGCGACATTACGGAATTGCAGCTTGCAAAAGGAATGAAGCTTGATTTCGGGGCTGTAGGAAAGGGATATGCCGCTGATGAAATCGTTAATATTTTACAGGCAAAAGGCATAAAAAATGCGCTGCTCGATTTGGGCGGAAATGTTCAGGCGCTGGGAACAAAACCGGATGGCTCTTTGTGGACGGTAGGAATAAAAAATCCATGGGGAGGCGATGCCGTCAGTGCTGTTAAGATTGCGGATAAAGCTGTTGTTACAAGTGGCGGCTACGAGCGATTTTTCACCGGCGATGACGGAAAAACGTATATCCATATTTTTGATTCAAAGACAGGACATCCGTGTGAAAGCGATTTAGAGAGCGTGACGATAATTTGCGAAAAAGGTTTGTATGCCGATGCGCTGAGTACCTCGCTTTTTGTTATGGGAAAAGATAAAGCAATAGAGTGGTGGGGAGAAAACGGCGGATTCGATTTTATACTGATAACAAAAGATAAAGAGCTTTTTTATTCGTCTGGATTAAAAGACAGCATCCAGGTTTTCTATCCGTTTGATGCTGTCTATGTTGTTAATCAGTAGGTGCGCTTTGAAGCGTTGCCTTTAACCGCGCGAAAAGATTTCCTTTTGTGTTCCTGAACTTGTCGGAAAGCGTTCTGTAATATGAAAGCGAAAGTCCAAGCAAAGAGTTTTCCGGCGGGCGCAGGGATGCGGCGCACTGGCTGAGCGCGCTTACGGCAGAAAGCTTAAGGGCTTTTTCTATGCCGGAAAAAAGCGCCCCCTGTGTTATTGAGAAATTCCACAATGTATAAAGCACTTTCCCGTTTGGTACGAAAAGGCTTGAAATCAGTACGAAAAGCCACAATGAGATATGCGGGATAATAAAGATTTTTCTGCCGCTTATTATCTGGAAAACAAACGAAAGTACCAGTGCGCCGCACAAAACAGGAATTGAGTCTATAAAGAAAATAGCCGCGCTGGCCGCAATAATCGCGACTGCAAGCGTAATCTGCAAGGCTGCGCTTTTCTTTGGGCGTGGCGTTTCTGCGGTCGGTTCCGATTGTGGGGTATCCTGCGCACTAGCTGCAACAAGGACTTCTGAGGTCGGTGTGGTTTCCGCGCTCTGAGCCGCGGTTGTTTCCGCAGTGGGTTCCGCTACAGTCGGGGCTGTTTCGCCAGACCATCCCGCTTTCATAATCTCTGCTATGAATGCCGTGATTATGCCGCTTGCAGTGTTGAACAAAAACATAGGACCAAGCAACGAGAATGTTCCTTGTCCAAGATAAAGTGTACAAAGACTAATCTGCACGAACGCACTGAGCGCGGAGCCTGCCAGGGAAATACCGTAAATGCTCATAAGTTTTCCACGGCAAACTTTGTTCAGCCTGAAAAGAACAAACATAAGGCACGCGCTTGAAACAGACTGCGCAAGCGAAATAATAAAAAACGGCGAGAAAAGCGTTCCCCCTGTCAGGCTCGCCGCGACTGCTTTTATTACAGAAAGCAGCAGGAAAGCGGGGAAAGACATCTCGAACGCCATAAGAATCGCGACATTTCCCAGACCAAGCCGGAAAAACGGAATTATGCGGGGCAAAAGAAGCTCTGCATACGAAAAAAGCAATGTGAGCGCCGAAAGATACGCTATTCGTTTTTTATTGTGAAACTGCATCGTAATCTCCGTTGCCATTATCTTCCAGCGTAATTGTGACATTGTTCGGCAGGCAGACAAGAGGCGAGCTCCAGCCTTGGTTCACGCATATTTTGTTTTTGCACGGCGAGTCGATTATATGAACTTTGCCGCCTTTTATTTCAAAAGTGGTTTCTCCCAGAACTCCTTCAACGGAATATGTGCCGTCAGTTTCGGCGGAATACTCATAAAGCTCACCGTTAGCAAGAACACGCACTTTCGCACCATTTTTAGAAAGGCTGCTCACAGTGAGGAACATTCCGGCCGCTACGAGCAAACAAAAAAACACAAAATCTAGCGGTCTTAAGGAAGAAAACTTGAATTTCATGTGAAAAGTATAGTGCATCGTGCATTTTAAGGAAAGTACACATTAAAATCATGCAAAAATCGGAAAATCCCTTGCATAAAACGTAATTTTTTTAATTACATAAAAAAATATGGTGTTATAATTCTTATAATGACTCCATTTGCCAGAAAAATTAGGAAATTGCTTCCTATTATCACTTTTGCAGTTGTTTTTATTTTACTTTCGCTTCTTTCCTATTTTATCATAGAAAATAGCAATCAGGTGTACAATGAGCATAAGTCTCTTTCTATGATTACACTCTCCGAAAAATTTTCAAACCTGATGTATAACGATTCGATGCAACATCTTTCAAAAGTCTTTTTTGCTCGTTCTATTTTGCAAAGAAACGGAGATAATTTGGACGACAACGAAGCTTTTAAAACCCAGCTTGAATTGTTAAAGACCGAATATATAACAGGATTCGCCTTTGCTCCTTCTGGAACAATTAGGTTAGTTTATCCTAAAGAAGAAAATGAATGGCAAATCAATTTGAATTATCAGGTGGATTTTCCAGATAAAGTAGATTTAAAGCGTCTTTCGGAAATTGACAGTCCGTTCATGTTTGGGCCTTATACAACTCCATCTGGAAAGCAGGAACTTGGCGCGATTATTCCGTTAAACGAATTTGGGGCAGATGGGAAAAATCATTTTTGGGGAACTGTTGCTGTTAGTGTTCAATTCCCGGAAGTATTCTATGAAGTTGATTTTTCGGAAATAAACAAACAAGGCTTCGCCATGCGCGTTTGGAAAAACGATTTGCTCACTGGCGAGGAGTACACGATATACGAGACGGACATTCCGATAGAAAAAGGTATTTCAAAGGCGGCAATGAATTTCTCTAAGGAATTCTTCGCGACGCAGTGGAATTTTACTATTGTGCCGCTTAAAACGTTTTTTGAGTCTTCTGATTTTTATGCAATTTCAATTTTGCTGTTTATCAGTGTTTTTGTCATGGCAGTTTTTTCTTTTGTGTTTGTGAAAAACTTGCAGACTCTTGAAGAGAAAAAGCTATATCAAATACAAGACAAGCTGCTTAAGATTCAGGAACACACGATTTTCAGTCTTTCGAACCTTGTAGAAAACCGTGACAGCGATACTGGAAACCATGTCCGCAGAACGAGCAATTACGTCGTGCTTATAGCGCAGAAAGCAAGGCAGTTCGGGTATAACCAGGATGTTTTGACGGATGAATACATTGAGATTTTGCGCAAAGCAGCTCCTATGCATGATATTGGAAAGATTATTGTGCCGGATTCCGTCCTTAAAAAGAACGGTAAGCTTACGCCCGAGGAATTTGAGCAGATAAAGCGCCACACAACGGAGGGCGGCCGCATAATACAAGAGATTATAGCGCCTGTACAGACAAGGGAATATACGAAGATTGCCGTTGAAATAGCTACGGCGCATCATGAAAGATGGGATGGAAAGGGATATCCTTACGGACTTTCGGGAGAGGATATTCCTCTGAGCGCACGTATTATGGCTTTGGCAGATGTATTTGATGCTCTTACGACCGTCCGATGCTATAAATCACATATGCCGTTCGAGCAAGCTATTGAAATAATTAAAGAGGGCAGGGGAACGCAATTTGATCCTACTCTCACGGATATTTTCATGCAAAATCAGGCAGAGCTTCGAATCCTGCTTGATAACAGCGTGAATGATTAAGTAGCTGTTAGGGCAATAAGAAAGCCTCCAAAAGTTTTATACTTTCGGAGGCTTTCTTTTATTTACTGCAGAATCCCGTTAATCAGGATTCGTCCAGTTTAGAAGACGTTGAACCTCAATCCGAAGCTAATCTGCGGAACAACTGATTTAATAGTTACAGTTTCGCTCTGTGACGCAATATCAGTCGGTATGAACCAAACCTGAACTTCTGTGTAGAACGAGAATGTACTGAACGTTGTCCTGTCTTTGAATGTGACTTTAGGGAACTCAATCTGTCCAAGAATCGCAGAAAGAATCTGCGGCTTACCGCTCTGTGTCTGTGTGAACATAGAGAAGTTTGCGCCTATTGTAAATGCTGCATTGAGCCACGCTAGGTCTGGACCAAAGAAGTAACTGAACGGTATAGCCGCGATATTTGCAAGAAGCTTCAGTCCCGCAACGTGACCGCCGTATCGTAATGCTAAGTTTCCAGCACTTGGATCAAACAAATGAACCATGAAATTATACTGGTCCTGCGTCATCTGGCCGTACTGGAACTGGAGTTTAACGTTATCATCGAAGAATGTAAGTCCAAGTCCTACATCAAATAATGTAACACCCCAAACATGCGTGTCAAAATACAGACCCTGAATGAACGAAGGTACTTCATAGCTTGATTTATCACCGCTTCTCAAAGAAAGCGTGACGCTCTTAAGCGCGACATCATCAGAAGAAAGACCCGCGAACGAAATAGAGTCGTTGTATTTTCCTGCCTCAACCGGCGTGATAAGCTTAACCTGTGGGTTAGTCTTATCAATCTGGAAAATAGTGCGCGTAACGGCTGTTTCTCCGTTTTTCATAGTCGCGCGGATAATGATGTGGTGCGAGCCTTCGGAGTATTCGTCATTTTCAATACGGTACTTCCATTCTGGCTTTTTGCCCACATAAGTGAAGCTCTTACCGTTATCAAGGCTTATTTCTATGCTCTCAATAGATTTCTGCTCGATAACTTTCCTTTCGTAGCGGCTCGTCTCTTTTGAAAGAAGTGCCAACTCATCGGCTTCGGAACGATTGTAGCCAGCCTCACCCGTAATGAACGGACGGTCAATTGCGAAATCGCCCATAGTGAAGCTTGTTATCTTAATCCACGGACCAACTGCTGTGTATGTAAAAGATTGCTCTGCGGAGTAGATGACCATGCCCGAATTGAGCGTAGTGCGTACTTTGTACGAGTGAAGACCATCGGTAAGCTTGTCCGGGGTAATCTCGAACATGTAGTAACCTGTTTCTGTAATGCTCGTTGTGGCTGCTTCTTTGCCGTCTATCAAAAGCGAAAGGTTCGATATCTGCTCTTCGGTCTCCGCGTTTCCGTAGACGTTGAAGTTACCCGAGATATGCTCGCCGTCAAGCGGGTAAAGAAGGTTCAGAACAGCTGGCTCAATACGCGAGTCTATAGAAATGTTTCTGGAAACGCGGGTCTTATTGTAAGCCGCATCCTCTCCTGTTACCTCGATGTTGTATATTCCGTTCGGCAGTGATGAAACATCAATATCGCAGTTGAGAATCTGTTCAATCTCAAGCTCTTTGTACGCAAGTTCTTCCGGTATTTCGGGCTGCGACATATCCATGTTGCGGATTCTGACATACAGCTTTTCAAGTCCTACGTTGTCTGTCATGTGTCCGGAAAGCGTCAGAACGCCTGTCTTTAAGCAGTCGTCGTCGGCAGGAAGCTCCAGGTTGATGTCCGGGGCTGTGTTATCGACATTAACAAGACTTGAGTACAATCCCTGAATGTCGTAGTTATCCCAAACTCTAAGGAATACTACGTGCGTACCGTCCTGAATAACGCGTGTATCAAGAGAATAGCTCCACTCTTCTGTACCGACCGCATCCTGCCATGTGTTTCCGTTATCAATTGATATCTGCACAAGCTTGATGCCGTTTCCGTCGGATGCTGTACCAGTGATTGCAATGCGTCCAGAGAGAGACTCGTCAAGAGTTGGCGCAATAACTTCACCTTCTGGTTCCGCGAGTGAGACGTGGATTGTCTTTGTTACGACGTTTCCGCGGACTCCGAGAATATCTTCCGCGAATACGGTTATTGTGTGCTCATTGTCTGAAAGGTCGCTGAGCTTAACATCGAACGACCAGCTTGATGAGGCTTCTTTTGAGCGAACTGGCTCTGCGTCATCAATACTGTACCAAACATAAGACTCACCATCATCATCGTAGATGATACCTGAAACTGTGAAGTCCGTTGTAAGAACTGTTTCGTCTTCCGGCAAGTGTATTTCAACGCGCGGTTTGTCAGACTCCAAGTCGATATTGTAGTTTTTCTCTTTGTAATCTATGACGTTTCCGGCTGCATCCGTAAATGAGAAGTACAGGTTAGATGAAAGAGGTGCTTCATCGGAGCCGATAACTAGCGAAACGACAGATTTGTTGCCGAAGTTGATAATTACAGGCTCGCTTTCTGGCTGAGTTACAGTTGGTTGGACAGGTGCAACTGCCTCTGTTTCTGTCTCGGATTCGGAATCTTCTTCGTTTGTTTCTGTAGTGGTCGCTTCTGCAAGGGCAACAGGAGTTTCAACAACAGTTGGAAGTATGCACTTTCCGTCCACAATGCGTCCGTTGTCGGTTGCTTTAACTACGAAGAGCGTCTTTCCGTTTACGGAAGCTCCGCTTTCCGGAAGAATCATTGTTACAACCGGAGCCTGCAAGTCTTTCGCTATCGTAAGGCGTTTCATTGTAGTGCGACCGGCATTATCAGTGACTCGTACATCAAGTGGCAGCAAGCCGTCCTGGAAAGCTTTTATGCTTGCGTCAACGTGATAATTACCGTCTTCATCAGCTTCGATTTTTTTCCAGTTAACTCCATCGTAAATTGAATACTCTACGGTTTTAATGCCGTTCGCATCTTTTGCATCGATGGAGATAGAAGCCGTATCCTGCAGCCAATCATGATTCTTTGGTGAAAGAATTGTGACGGCAGGAGCAGAGAAGTCGGCAAGGAATGAGATAGCCTGAGATTCGTGCTCAATTCCTTCGCTGTCAGTTACGAGCAAGTGGACATCTTCGTAGAAGCCTTCTTTGTTTGTTTTTATCTGAACGGTCTTTTCTGTAGTCGAAACGGAAAGACCTTCCTGTTCACAAACAACCTTTACCTTGAATGGAGCTGGAACGTTCACGTATGCAAACAACTCCGCGTCTTTGCCAAGGATATAGCCGTATGTTTTGTCTTTTGGAAGCGAATCAATCCAGTAGATTTTTTCCTTGTCGTCAATTCCGCTTTCTGGCGCGGCACGTACGACAGAAATTGTTCCAGAAACTGTTTCCAAAACAGACTTATCTATTATGAAAGATGCTGAAATTACAGTTGAAACAGCTTCCATATCTTTAAGTGGGATATTGACTTCGTAGCTGTTTGGCACAACCGCGCCGTCATCTCCGGTAACTTTCTGTACCTTGCCGGAAACAGCAGAACCATCCCCGATTGTGTACGTACATGACGTAACAGGCAAACCAGAGTCTATGCGAACTTTCATGCTGGCTGTCTGGTTTTTGGTTCCCGGCTCAGGAAGCTCAACCTGCATTCCAGAAGTATAAGTAACTCCGTCTACACAGTCGATGTACAATGTTGTTTCGCCTGGGCGGATAACCTCTGTTTTAAGAGAGTGATTTTTGTTCTTGATGTCGGCGACTTTTATTTCAGCGTTCGATTTTCCAGCCGGGAACAGCTTGTACGGAATAGCACCTGCTTCCGGGAAGAGGAAATCTACATCTGAAGAAAGAAGGCTCTGTCCTGCAACTGTGAGTGACGTAAACGACAGAACATCCTGATAGTAGCACGTAAAGTAAAGCTGTTCGCCTTGAATCCACTTGATTTCCGGGGCAGCTGCAACAGGTGCCTTTGCCTTTGGATCTTCCGGGTCTGGCTGCGGAAGAGGAGAAACCCTCTTTACAGCAGCCGCCTTTATTGTCTTTTTGCTGCTTGAATCAACAGCGGCGAATTCGACTATAGCTACACCTTCATCGAATGAAGTTACAGAAAGATTAACGAAGAAACTGCCGTTGCCGTACAGATCGACCTTTTTCCAGCTGCCTATATCATCTGCAGATTTTAATATACGGTACTCAACAGAAAGGCTTCCTTCGTATTCACCTTCTTCTTTTATTGCCTCTGCGGTAGTGGTAAGACGGTTCAGTCTTGCTCCGGCACCGGCAACACGACCGCTTATGAAAACAGGACCGAAACCGTCCATAACGCCGGCCTGTGTCTGGTCAATTATAAGCTCTGGAGCCGGAACTTCTACTTTGAACGTAAGGTTGCTTGACTCATACGTAAGGTCTTTGTCTGTTTTAACAGTGACCTTAGTTGGCGAGGAAGTTCCTGCCTTTCCTGTGGACGTAAGAATTATGCTGTTGCCTGAAAGCTTTATTTTAGCAAAGCCTTCGTCCGGCTCCAGCTCTGCGGAAACAGGTTTGCCGCCTGTAAAGTAGCCGCTGACTGTCTTTGTGTTTTCGAACGTTATGATGCCGTTTTCCGTTGTTGAGTCTGAGAAAACGACTGCGCTGGAATCTCTGTTTTTTGAGAGGTTCGTTCTATATACAAAGTATTTTTCTGTTACGGAACGCTCGTAAATATCAACAGCGGTTACTTGAACTTCTACAAGTCCCCACGGTGCTGAATCGAGCGGGATTTCATACGTTGAAGTGCCTTTAGTGTTTTTAAGGACTTTGGAGCCGGCTTCCTGACCGTTTATAGTCCATGAAATACCAGTAAGACCACAATCGCTTGAGGCTGTTCCTTTAAGAACGCCGTCTCTTTCTGGGTGAAGCTCCATACCTGGAACGTAATCAGAATCGGAGTTTTTGCCGGAAATCTTTTCAGTGACCGTGTTCATCGTAACTACAGGCGCATCGCCCATAACTGTGAACGGGAAACTTGTTGTTTTTCCGACAGTTCCGTTTATATCAACCGCGTAATAAGAAATCTTGTGGTCACCTACGGAAAGCTCTTCCTCTTCTGAAAGTGAATTGAAAATATCAGTGTAGAACACGCCTTCTGTCTGAACGATGTGTTCTTCTCCGTCTTTATCGAGGAACCAGTGAAGTTCCGCTGCGCCGTCATCATCGTTTACAACACCACGCAAATAGAATTCGTCCTCAAATTTTGGTCCGACCTTTGCTGTAAAATCGATTTCAGGCTCGACAATTTCTACGATAGGAAGATCGGCTTCCTTATCAACAGGAATCGTGCGTGTTGCTTTAGTGACGTTGCCGGCTTTATCAACGACAGTTATTGTGAACTTAACTTTTTTAACGTTAAGTTCATGGATGTCAAATTCCTTGAACCAGTACGGATTACCAGGAATAAGCTCAAATTCTCCGGATTCTTTTTCGAATTCCCATGAAAGAGATGAAAGACCGATGACATCGTATGCAGTTCCTGCAATCTGGAACACGCCGTTAACGCTTTCGTTCTCTTCTGGAGTGACAATCACTACATCCGGTTTTGTATTATCGACGAAGAAAAGAAATGATGTAGTACCTATAGAACCTTGTGCATCCTCAGATTTGAACCAACAGACTTGCGGACCGTCTTCCAACGTTCTTGTATCGATATTCAATGAGAATGACCATTTTACTTCGCGCTTGTCATATTTCAGTGATATCTCTTCGAATGTTGTTCCGCCGTCAAGTGAATATTCAAGTGATTTAATGCCGTTACCATCTTTTACAAGACCTTCAAGCCTTATCTTTCCGGAAACAAGCTCACCAATCGCATGGCTTTCAATTTCTGTTACAGGCTGGGCTCTGTCCAAATTCCATGATGTCTGGATTGTTTCGCCGCGAGTTCCGTTTATATCGATACCCGTAACGGCTATTGTGTGGTAGCCTTCCAGTAACTTTGACGTATCAAGGTAATAAGACCAGAATTCTGTACCTTCTGCACGGATAGGGCGTTCTTCGTTGCCGTCAAGGACAATTTCTACGTATCCGACTGCATCGTCATCAACACAAGTACCGACGATATTAAGGTTTCCAGGAACCCTCTGATTCAATTGTGGGTTCGTAATACCGGTTACCGGAAGGTCTGAATTTGGATCGATATTGATGTTGTAAGGGCCTACAACAGTCGTGTTACCACCTTTGTCTTGGGCAGTAACCATGATGTTATAGACTCCTGGAGCTTTCTCGTCGATTGGGAAAGCTTCTTGCCAGCTTTCAAGATTATTAACTGAAATTTCTTCCGCCTCTTTTTTACCGGAAGCGTACAATAAACATGTGGATACGGCGAATGCAAAAAGCACGCGCGCAAAGCTTTTCTTTCGCATATTCCAACACCTCAAAGAAGTAGATTTTATCTTTAAACGTATCGGTAAAATTTACTAAGAACTGAAGAGTTTGTAAAGAAAAAATATCTCTAAAAAGTGAATTTTCAACGATTTCTTTAAAATTCAACCAAACGATGTGTGGAATACGTGTGATTATTTTACGAGAAGATTAAAAATTCTGTCCAGATCGTCGCGGCTGAAGTATTCAATCTGCAATGAGCCTTTGTCCAGTGAACCTTTGAGCTGCACTTTCGTTCCAAGAGCCTCAATGAATTGTTCTTCAAGCGATGAAATATCAGGGTCTTTCTTTTCTGCTTTTTTAGGCTTTACCTTAACTGCCGCTTTTCCGCCGCCGTTAAGCTCGGCTGCCTGTCGCTCTGTTTCGCGAACGGACAAATCCTGGCCAAGTATGCGCGCAAAAAGGATGCGCTGATCAGCAGGATTTGTAACAGAAAGCAACGCGCGGGCGTGACCGGCTGTTATCTCGTCGTTTGCGAGCGATGTCTGCATGTTTTCCGGAAGTTTGAGCAAGCGGAGTGCGTTCGTCACGGTCGTGCGGTTTTTGCCGACGCGGCGGGCAACTTCGTCCTGCGTAATGCCGCACATGTCCATGAGCTTGCGGTATGCGAGTGCTTCTTCGAGCGCGTTCAAGTCTTCGCGCTGGATGTTTTCTATGAGTGCGACTTCAAGCTTTTTTTCTTCTGAAAAAGACTGAACGCGAACCGGGATTTTTGTAAGGCCAGCAAGCTTTGCTGCCCTTGTGCGGCGTTCTCCGGCGATAATGTAGTAATTGTCGCCGTCTGCTTTTTCTACGAGAACCGGCTGAATAACGCCGTGTTCCTTTATGGAGTCCGCAAGTTCCTGCAAAGCGTCTTTGTCGAATTCGGTTCGCGGCTGATGCGGATTAGGCAAAAGCTTGTCTACATCAATCTCTATTTCACCGGAAGTTGTTCCGGTTGCCGCCGTCGCTGCTGTATTTTCGTTGCCGACTTCTTTTTCGGCTTCTGACATAAGGGCGCCAATGCCTTTTCCTAATCCGAATGATTGTTTAGCCACGGAGAATCACCTCCTCGGCAAGACTCTTATAACTTTTTGCGCCCTGACAATTGGGGTCATATTTACAAATAGGAACTCCGTGCGACGGCGCTTCTGAAAGACGGACGTTTCGCGGAATAATCGTGTTGAAAACTGAATCACCGAAATACGCTTTTACTTGCGTTACAACTTCCTGTGCAAGACGTGTGCGCGAATCGTACATTGTGAAGAAAATGCCGCCTATTGTAAGGCTTGGGTTTATTGATTTCTGCACTTTTTTTACAGTCTGCAAAAGCAAAGAAATACCTTCAAGAGCAAAGTATTCGCACTGCATCGGGATAAGAACCGCATCAGCCGCGGCAAGACCGTTAAGCGTAAGAATGCCGAGTGACGGCGGGCAGTCGATAAGAATGTAGTCGTATTTGTCTTTTACCGGCTCCAAGCTTTTTTTAAGGAAGAAATCACGCTCTTTTTGTCCAACAAGCTCGATTGCTGCACCGGACAAATCGATTGAAGCCGGGATTGCGTCCAAATTTCCAACCGGTGTATGCTTTATGACCTGATCTGCAGAAGCCTGTCCTGCCATAAGCTCATAAATCGTAGGCTTGTCTTTTGAAAGACCTACGCCAGAGGACATATTTCCCTGTGAGTCAAAATCGACAAGCAAAACTTTTTTTCCGGCTTCTGCCAGATACGCACCTATATTGATGGCAGATGTTGTTTTACCGACACCGCCTTTCTGGTTTACAAAAACGTAGATCTTACCCATAAAAAAAAGTATATCATTTTTTTTTCTTTAAGTATATATTATTTTTATGACTGATATTCAGGCAATTGTTGAGACACTTCCTGCACATATTGTATATGCGGCGGAAAACTACAAAGATATACAGATTGGCAAAGCCGTTGCGGGCGATTTGATGAGCGACATCCTCGTTTCCGTAAGCTCCGGTTATCTGCTTGTGACGAGTCTTGCGACAGAGCAGGCGGTTCGGACGGCGGATATTGCATGTGCCGTGGCAGTTCTCCTTGTAAATGACAAGCTTCCTACAGCAGGAATGAAAGCTCTCGCGGAGGAAAGCGGAATAACGCTGCTTGCGACCCCGCTCCCGATGTATGAAGCTTGCATCGCCTTGAACAAACTTGGGTTGTAGACTGAAGGCAAAAAATGGCTTTTCTTTTGCAAAGTGACGATGTTCTGACAGCCGTTCTGTCTAAACCAACAGGCAATACAACCCGCTCTTCCGACGCTCCAAGCGGAGCCGTCCGTACGAAAATAAAAATCCGAAAACTTGATAATGCGTTCCGCACCGAAACAACTGCCGGAACACAGGTTTTTCATGGAAAACTGGAACGCACCGAGCTTGATGAGTTTCTGGCTGCCAACATTCCGGATGCTTTCAAAAATGCCGTCATAGAAACAACGACAGAAACAATCACGATACTTGCGAATAAAAAAGGAAAGTGCACCGTTTTACGGAAAAAGAAAACCGATTTGCGGGACTCAAAGTTGGGAAGCGCACCACTTTCGTCTGCGGAGATGTTGGCGGCTGGCAAAGCAATGCATCTTTCACAATCGCATGACAGGCAGAAAAACTATCTATTAAAAGAAGGAACTACCATCGATTTTCTTGTTCAGCTCGGCATAATGACAAAAGACGGCAAAGTTCACGCGCAAAAATACAGCAAGTTCCGCCAGATAAACCGCTTTCTTGAATACGTTGACGACATTCTGCCGGAATTGGTGGAGAAAACTGAACTGATGGCTCGCGCGGAAAGCCAAGAATCCCGCACGCTCGAAATTGTTGATTTTGGCTGTGGCAAGTCATACCTGACGTTCGCTGTTTACTACTACCTGACGGCGATAAAAGGGCTAAAAGTGCATATCACGGGAATCGACTTAAAAAAAGACGTTATACAGCACTGTAAACAGCTCGCGTCAGACTGCGGCTACAAAGGCATGGATTTTATTTGCGGTGACGTTGCTGATTTTTCAGACAGCACGCCTCCTGACCTGGTGATAACGCTCCATGCCTGTGACACTGCGACAGATTATGCGCTTTCTTATGCGGTGAAAAACGGTGCAAAATGCATACTTTCCGTTCCGTGTTGCCAGCACGAACTTAACTCGCTAACAAAAAAGCACGTGCCTGACCAAGCTTTTTCAGCGATGTTCAAGTACGGCATTATAAAAGAAAGAATTTCCGCGCTGGCAACAGACGTAATGCGCGCGGAGCTTTTGGAAAAATCCGGCTACAGTACGCAAATCCTTGAGTTCATCGACATGGAAGATACTCCGAAAAACTTGTTGATTCGCGCCGTAAAACGTGACAATTCCGCAAAAAGCGGCGAAAACGCTCACCAGTCCGCCCAAAACGCAACTGCCGCAGGACTCGAATCCCTAAAATCCGCGCTCGGTCAGACAATCACGCTCGAAAACCTGCTGCAGCAGTGAGTTTCGAGTCGTTTCGCGCCGGGCTGTAGCACCTTTAGTTCCTGCGCGGAACGTGCAGTCCAATGACCAATCCGCGCAGGAATGAGGCGGATGAGCCGAAGTGCGGAAGACCGGAAAACTTTTATCCACTTCGCGCCATGAA
>JAEEGK010008378.1_pt1 | contig 24414 bp, 20 predicted proteins | sample 8958771 | NCBI WGS metagenome assembly JAEEGK01 (sample SAMN16246547, study PRJNA631951) | gut metagenome | biome: gut microbiome; feature: rumen; material: SC-attached | host: Bos | place: Iran: Karaj | collected 2018-10
TTCAAGTCGCGGCATCACTCGGAATCAAACCCATCCTGTTTAACAGAGACGGCGTCACATATGACGGTACCGTTGTTAACAACTTTTTGGAATTGGAAAGTGTTTTGAAAGGGTGAAAGCAAAAGTAATAAGAATCCATAAATTGAAAAGGAGAGAATGAGATGCCAATGATCAGAGAAGTACACCGCGAAGATATTCCGGCATGTGTTAACTTAATAAAACAGAGCTTTAAGACAGTAGCTGACGAGTTGGGGTTTACGGAAGAAAATGCTCCGAGATTTACAGCATTTGCAATCAATGAGGAGCGGCTTCTTTGGCAGTTTGATAATGAAAACAGACCTATGTATGTTTATGAGGATGCAGGTGTTTTGTGCGGGTATTATTCGCTATTCATGCAGGAGAATAATGAGTGCGAGCTTAACAACTTGGCTGTTTTGCCTGAATACCGACATAAGGGTATAGGTAAAGAACTTTTGGAGCATTCATACTCTACAGCCCGGGATAATGGCTGCAAACTGATGAATATCGGGATAGTGGAAGAAAACAAGAAACTCCGTAAGTGGTATGAGGATAACGGAGCGGTTCATTTGGGAACGCATAAATTTGATTTTTTCCCTTTTACATGCGGATACATGAGAAAGGAACTTTAAGCTTTTTATACAGGCGATTACTTGTTCCTTCTTTTGAATTATTCATTCCCGATCGCAGTTTGAGGAGGACATTATGTTAAAAGATTATGAAATTAATAAACCTGTCCTTGAAACTGACAGGCTGATTATTCGTGTGCTTAACGAAAATGATGTGCCCGATTTGAAAGAGTGGCTTGGGAGAGATGAAATCTATACATATTGGGGAAGAAAAGCAAGTAAGGGTGAGAAAAATCCTGAACTATTGTTTATTGACGCTCGTCCCTGGGTGAAAAGAAAACCTTCACCTGATTTCAATTGGGGAATTGAATTGAAAGAATCCAATAAAGTAATAGGCATGATCGAAGTGTTTGATATACAGAATTCGAGGATGGGAGATATAGGGTATCGTATTCATCCTGAATATTGGAATAGGGGAATTACTACAGAAGCACTGAAAGAAGTAGTAAAGTTCGTTTTTGAAAAGACTGAAATGGATCGGCTGAATGGACGTGCCGATGTAAGGAACATTGCCTCAAATAAAGTGTTGGAGCGGTGTGGTTTCATAAAAGAGGGAACAGTCCGACAAGGCAAAATGGTTTCGGTCTATTGTGACTATAATATTTACGGTTTGCTTAGAGAAGATTATATGAGCTTGCAATAAAAAAGTTAAATAATTTCGAATTTGATGAACTGATCTTTGAGGTGGTGAAAGAGATGAAAGCTATATTTGGAGATAGTTCTTGTATTGATTCGTGGATGCAGCTTGTTCGAAAGGTAAGTCCGAATTTTCCGGGCCTTGAAACAGAAGAGAGCCTTGATGAACATAAGCAGACCGTGTTGAAGTTCATAAACAAGAATCAGGCCTTATGTGTCAGAGACGGGGAAAAGGTTGTGGGTGTGCTTCTTTTTTCACGGAACAGAAACATGATCTGTTGTCTGGCCGTAGATCCTGAGTACAGAAAGCAGGGGATTGCTTCGTTAATGCTTGGTAAAGCACTGTGTGAGCTGGACAGAAGCAAGGATATTACGGTTTCGACATTTCGTGAGAACGATGATAAAGGCATCGCACCGAGAGCATTATATAAAAAGTACGGATTCCGGGAAGGCGAACTGACGGAGGAATTTGATTATCCCAATCAGGTATTTGTATTAAAACCTGATGTATCAATAGCCGATTAAAGTTGAATGACGGTAAATCGGAATTTTATGTGTGAATACGATAATGAACCCATGGGAAGATATAAGTCTTGATGACTACGAAAATCATATGAGTCTCGATTCCGTAATGCAGCTTCAGGCAATGAACCGGATCATGAAAGAACAGTTTGAAGCATACGATGTTCATTCCGCAATGGTTCTTGGAGTGGCAGGAGGAAACGGGCTTGAGCATATTGATCCGGCTAAATTCCGGAAGGTATACGGCGTTGACATCAACAAAGAGTATCTGAATGCCGTTGCCGATCGATATTCATCAATTGAAGACATTTTGGAGTGCATGTGTCTCGATCTTACAGCGAACATCACAATGTTACCTAAAGCTGAGCTGGTGATTTCAAATCTGTTGATTGAATACATAGGCTATCAGGCGTTTGACGCTGTCGTACATAAAGTTGATCCACAATATGTTTCCTGTGTGATACAGGTCAATACCGATGAAAAGAATTGGGTTTCTGATTCACCATATATTCATGTGTTTGACAGACTTGATGAGATACATTACCAAATGGAGCAGAATTCTCTCGTTGCTATGATGGAAAGAGCAGGATACAAAAAACTGTTGGAGAAAACAGAGCCTCTTCCTAACGGAAAAGCATTAATAAGAATAGATTTTATAAGGAATCATTTATGAAACGGTACAATGATGGATTGAACTGACAATTCCGGTTTGTAGGGCATACAAAATGAAAACAGGAGTTTAAACTATTATGAAAAAGACGAAAAATATAATACTGGGATTTATTTTTGCGATAATTGGTTTACTTATAGCAGTTATCGCGGTGGCCGGTTTTATATTCAGAAATGAAATAAGGACACTTTGTTCGATCAAAAAGCTGGATGATTATGGAATGTATCAAATGACATATTATGGCAATTATAATCTGAATGAACTGCTTGAACAGGGAGTAACTTCAGATTTGGAATTGCAGGATTATATAATTAAGGAATTAACCCATGGGATTCCCATACATATTGATGTAGTGGGAGGCGGTTGTACAGCTTTTGTTTACACAGATGAAAACGGAAAAACAATCATGGGTAGAAACTTTGATTTCACGTATTCACCCTCGATGCAGGTTTTTACGAACCCTGATGACGGGTATTCTTCAGTGTCAACTGTGAACCTTTCTTTTGCCGGATATGGTGAAGACAATCTTCCCGATTCATGGATTAATGGTTTTCTTGCTCTTTCGGCACCTTATTTGACTTTTGATGGAATGAATGAAAAAGGTGTCTGCGTCTGCAGTTTGGCAGTGCCTGATGCGGATACACCTGTGACAGGTAAACCAATGATTAACACATCTGTGGCAATGAGGCTTATTCTTGATAAGGCAGCAAGCGTTGATGAAGCAATTGAATTACTGAAAGGATATGACATATATTTTTCCGGCGGAATTCCTTGTCACTTCCTGTTAGGAGATAAGTCCGGAAAATCAGTAATAATTGAGTACTATGATGGGGGTCTTAAGGTTGTTGAACCTGAGGATCCATTTCAAGTGGCGTCAAACTTTATTGCCTATAACAATTTGAATATTGGAGAAGGCTACAGTGAATTTGACAGATATGATACAGCCCATGATACGATTCTGGAAAAGAATTGTAATCTTTCTGAAGAAGAGGCTAAGGCATTGCTTGCTGAAATCGGGGTTCTATCAGATGGTGTCGATAAACTTCAGTGGTCAGTTGTTTATAATATGGATGATCTTAGCGGAGAAATATTTGCCCATAGAAAGTATAACTGTGCAGTAAAATTTTGCCTGAACCCATGAAAGGAAATCATCAATAGCCGATTAAAGTTGTATTTTGATGGAGATAATAACTAATGTTAGAAAAAATGGATGATTTTTTTACTGCCCGTGTGGATGGCTATGATGAGCACATGAGGCAGTTTGTTGAAGAAGATTCTGAGTTTTATGCATTTACGGCTTCGCTGCTTCCCGGGGCAGAGAATGCGGAAGTTCTTGACCTGGGCTGCGGAACGGGTCTGGAGCTTGAAGCATATTTTGCACTCAATCCGGCTGCAAAGGTTACGGGCATTGATCTTACCGAAGCCATGCTGAATGTACTTAAGGGAAAGTTTTCGGGTAAGAATATAACGACCGTATGCGGTTCGTATTTTGATGTACCTTTTGGTGAAGAAGTCTATGATGCCGCTGTTTCGGTGGAATCACTGCATCACTTTTCCGAGGAAGAAAAGCTTCCGCTTTATACGAAGCTTTGTAAAGCATTAAAACCCGGAGGGAGATTTGTGCTCACTGATTTTTACTGCGACACTGATGATCAGGAAGGCTTTTTCAGACGTGAACTGATAAGGATCAGAAAAGAAGAAAATCTCCCCGACGGAGTATTCTATCATTATGATACTCCCATGACGACAGAACATGAAAAGAAAATACTTCTTTCCGCGGGGTTTTCAAATGTCGAGGAACTTGGTGCGTGGGGCACAACCCATACGATCGTGGCAGAGAAATAAACTGCGGATCATTTTGAAAAAAGCAGGTAATTATGAATTTACAGAACGGATATATAGAAGAGGATGTATTTCCCAAGATATTTACACATTATGAAGAAAGACCCTACGGCATTTTGTTCTATAACGAAGCCAACCGTGATTCGTATGATTCGAATCATGCGGTAATCTACAGGGATAAGATCGATGATCTGAAAACTGTGATTGACGAAATAAAAGATTTCTACGGATCCCGGAATCTCAGGACAATCCTATATCAGGCCATGACCGATAACGGATGGTTTGAGGAGATAAGCGGTGAACTTGCCGGCTTCGGTTTTAAAAGCTGGACCGAACTCCAGGAGTACATGCTTCCTACGGGAGTTGACCGAATAGTTCCCAATCCGGAACTTGAAGTAACCAAAATAGAAAAATGGAGCGAGGATCTTGAAAATGTATTTATCGAAGCGGAGGAACCCTGGGAAATAGAGGTTTCTAAAGTAACGTTAAACCATCCCCACTGCTGGATGTTTGCGGCAAAAGAAAACTGTAAGACCATAGGAGTTATTTACGGTCACGTTTCGGATATTGCATGCAGGGTCGATTATCTTCTTGTTTCCAAGAAACACCGCGGTTTCGGAGCAGGTCGTGCTCTTTTCCACACATATAACGAATGGTGTAAGCAGAGCGGTATAGACAAAGCATATCTGTGGCCCGACGGAGAAACAGCCAGACGTATATATATGGAAGGCGGATATGAGCCTGTTGAAATAATAAAAGCGGGCAGGGCTGTATTGAAAACAGATCTTTGAATTCAGTAATACGGAGGAATGAAACAGTATTGTGGAAAAGAAATTTTCAGTGTATGGCGAATTAAATGATGCACAAAAGGCTGAAGCGGTAGATCTGTTTCTTGAGGGCTTCGGACATTTCATGACCTTTTCCAAGGATGAAGCAGCCAAAAAGAATCTGTTCATCGAGATATTTGATCCTGAGTTTTTCATCTGCTATCTGGAAGACGATAAGGTACTGGGGCTTATGGGACTTGGAAATAACCGGAAAAGACCCATAGATTTCAAAAAGGAATCTTGCGTGAAATATTTCGGAAAGCTCAAAGGTGTGCTCATCAGTAAACAGATGAGTGCGATATTCGGGAAACCTGCCGTTTCATCAGACCGGGAATTATATCTGGATACGCTGGTCACCGATCCGAATGCCAGAAAAAAGGGTATCGGGACCGCACTCATAAACGAGGCATGTTCATTCGGTGATCATGATTCCATGGTTGTGGAAGTGTTTTCCGATAACGAAAATGCGATCAGTTTTTATGAAAAGAACGGATTTGAGACCGTTAAGGAAAATAAAGGTTCTGTAATGAGATTTCTTGGATCCGGCTATCCTATAACCATGGCTAAAAAAATCAAGTAGAGCTCTTGTAAAACAGCGGAGGTCTCTTTGCCCAAGCACGCAATAAGAAATACTATATCGGCTGTAATGACCATCCTTGTGTTCTTTTTCGCACAGGGTGCGGCAGTGATCATCTTTGACATGGAGGGCACGACAGCGGTTTTGACACAGGCATCCATAATCTGGGCCTGTGCCGGAGCTGCTATGCTTTTTTATCTGATAAAGCACCGTGGCTTGAAGGAACTCGGCTTTCAAAAGCCTGTAAGCGGGTCGGGAAGAAGATTTTTATATTTTGTTCCGCTCCTGACTCTCTCTACGGCTTCTTTTGCCGGCGGTATCATATCCGATGCAGGTATGATGATCGTGCTCAATCTCTTTTTCACTCTCGGTATCGGGTTTGCCGAAGAAATCTATTTCAGAGGGATCATCTGCGGCATATGGAAGGATAATGAGAAGGCGGCAATCATCATATCATCGGTTCTGTTCGCATTGTGCCATCTTATGAATATCATAGGAGGGGCGGGGCTTTCGGAGACGCTGTTACAGATAGCATTTGCTCTGGTTTATGGATTCGTAATGGCATTTATCTTCCTGAGAGCAGAGAGCATATGGCCGTGTATTCTTTTACATGCATTTCATGATTTCTGTGGATTCATTACAGCTGAGGAGGATATTATTCATACATTGATCGTCGGAAGCACTCAGTTCATCCTGCTTGCGGCATATTGTATATATCTCGCTGTTTCCCTGAAGAAAGAAACTAACTGAATAAGTGATGATAATTCCTGTTCCGGCTCATATGATCCGGAGCTTATTTACTGCGTTGACAAGGCACCGATCATATGGTAAAAATAAAAACGACAACGTTATCGTTTTTATTTTGCCGGGGTATCAAAAAGTGCCTAAAGTTAACGAAGAATATCTTGAAGAGAAGAAAAAAGAGATAATAAAAGCCGCTTTTGAGGTATGCCAAAGAAAGCCTGCTTATGAAGTGACCATGTCGGATGTGGTTGCTGAAACGGGAATGAGCCAGGGCGGAGTATATAAGTATTACAACAATATCTTTTCCGTCTATGCCGCATTGATCGATGATGCAAACCGTCAGGGTGACAGGATTTCAGTGATCGACAAGATCATGCAGTCGGATGATAAACCGGAAGTAAAACTGAGAAAACTGTTCCGGGTGTCCGAAGAATTCTTCTCGGATATGCTGATAGGTTATAACAAGATCCTCTTCGAGCTGGGGACATTCTGCATACAGAATCCCGAATATGACAAAAGGATAAATAGCGAGACGTCAGTGACTCCCGTGTTTCCGTATCTTGCCGGACGCACTGCGGAGCTGATCACAACCAAGACTAAGGAGGGATATTTTAATCCCGTTATCCCTCCCGGGGATATACTGACATTTATTGTTGCATCATTTGACGGCATCATAAGAGATGTGACGCTGAATAAATGTTACGGTATCCGCAGCAAGGATATGAATAACCTCGATGAGAAGAAACTTATCAATTGTTTATTTATCAGCACTTTGAAACTGCTTGGCAGTAAGAGACGCATTAAGTAGGGAAGGACAGTAAATGAAAACAACTATCAGATATATATTGTCATTGGCAGTTATGACATTGTTTCTTGCAGGATGCAGTGATAAACCCACTGATTACACCATTGTCCGTTACGAGAATGGTGAAGTGACTTATGAGAACAGCGGAAGTGATGAAAAGGCCGTTTATGAGCTCGGATCGAACGGTAAGACCGTAGCGGCTTATACGGCACTTGCAATGGTAGATGAAGGAATCCTTGAACTTGATGAAAGCATAGCTTCTTATCTTGATCCGGAACTGATCACGGATGACGTAAGGATAAACGATATAACGCTCAGGGAACTTCTGTGCCATACCGCCGGCTTTTCTCCCAGCTATGAGCTTGGCGTGGATAAGAATATCTACAATGATCCCGGTACCGAATTCTGTTATTCAGGCGTCGGATATATTTACCTGCAGAATGTGATCGTAAATGCCGGCGGAATGTCTATGGACAGTGCTGCGCAGAAATATGTCTTCACACCGCTCGGAATGAAAAACAGTACCTTTGAAAGCGTGAAGACCGTTACACCGCATATGAATCTCGGTAATGCGGTATTGTATGCATTAATAGTTTTTACGGCGTCATTCCTGCTGTTTTCACTTCTTGCTCTCATTATCGGAGCAGTAACAAAATTCAGACTGTATAAATTCAAGACAGCATTTACCATGTGCTTTGTTCTTGCGGGAATTGTTAATTCAATTATTTTACTGTTCGTATTACCGAATCTGTCAAAGACGTATTTTGTTTTCCTTATATGCTTCGCTGTGATGGCACTTATCCTGTATGTGACAAGAAAGAAGAGCAGGGCATTTTACATAGTCGCTCCCGTATTCCTGATAGCGGTTATACTTCTAGGATCACTGATCCCTATGGCTGTTCCGGTTGCAAACGATCTTCGTTCTTACCCAGCCAATGTAGCTTATACCTTCAGATCGACAGGTGAGGATATGGCACTGTTCTGCACCGACCTTATGAAGAAGTATGCGGAAGATACCGGTGCATTCGGAGAGATGTTTGATGAAAACATTGTGATAGATGATGAAAATTCCTGGGGATTGGGAATCGCGATAGAAAATACCGAAGGCTTCGGAACAACATACTGGCATTCTGGAATCAATCCCGGATTTCAGAGTTTATACGTGCTGTACCCCGAAGAAGATAAATACATCGTTGTCATCACAAACAGCGACAGGGGACTGGATTTTGCAAAAGAGACCGCGAGAGATTATCTGGGCATAAACGGAGTATGGGATATTAAAAGGAATTGACATGCTCTGATCCGTGTGATAAGTTTTAATTGATAATTCCCATGGGGGAGTAGCAGGCGCATTGCGCAGCAAGTCAACATCATGGCCGAGAGGTCTGGCTTGTTTTAAATTGCGAGACTCATGTATAGGTTAACTATACATGAAGTGTCGGTTCAGATCATTTACCAAGTATAGTTAACTCTGTACTTGGTTTTTTTGTGTGATCAAGGGAATACATTTTCAATCAAACAAAATAGAAAGGTTTGGAGGAATTGTATGAAAGAAAATTTTCTTGAGATCAAAGATCTGAAAAAGAGTTTCGGAAGCGGCGAAGCCAGGCAGGATGTACTGAGAGGCATGGACTTTACCGTTGCAAAAGGGGAGTTCTGTGTACTTCTCGGACCCTCCGGTTCCGGAAAATCAACGCTTCTCAACATCATCGGAGGTATCGATACTCCGGATTCGGGTTATGTCAGCATTAACGGCGACAAACTCGAGGACATGAACGAGCATCAGCTCACACTCTACAGAAGAAAGCATCTGGGCTACGTCTTCCAGATGTACAATCTCATTCCCAATCTCAATGTAAAAGAAAACATCGAAGTCGGAGCATATCTTTCCGACAAGCCTCTGGACGTGGAGGAAGTCATCACCACACTCGGTCTTCAGGATCACAAGTACAAATATCCCAATCAGCTTTCGGGCGGCCAGCAGCAGAGAGTATCCATCGGAAGAGCAGTCGTTAAAAATCCCGATATCCTTATGTGCGACGAACCCACGGGTGCTCTTGATTACAAGACATCCAAGGAGATACTGTCACTCATTGAAGACTGCAACAAAAAGTACGGAAGTACCATCATAATGGTCACCCACAACGAAGCTATAAGGTATATGGCTGATCATGTGATCAAGCTCAGGGATGGCGTCGTCCGTCACAATGACATCAATGATAGCAAGATCCCCGCATCCGAGCTTGAGTGGTAAGGGGGTGAAGCGTATGAGAAATCCTTTGATAAAAAGAATTCCCAAAGAGCTTATCTCCGACTGGCATAAATATATTGTCATCATTGTGTTCATGGTCATGATGATCGGGGTTATCTCCGGAATGTATGTCGGTCATGACAGTATGCTCTCTTCCGTTTATTCAAACAGGGATGAACTTGATCTCGAGGACGGATGCTTTGAACTGAACGAAAAGGCTTCACAGGAGCTTCTGGACGATATAAGCACAGGAGATATGGCTGATGTGCGTGCTTACTATATCTCTAAGGGCATGGAAGAAGCTGATGAGAAGGTGGCCGAAGCTTTCGGTGACCTGATCGATCAGGAAATGTACAAGGATGCCGTGGAAGAGGCATATGAAGAGGCTCATAACGAAGTTATAAAAACTGTGGATGAAGAATGGGAGAAAATATCGGACAGATACAACCTTGATGATGAGGATTTTATTCCTGTTCCCGTTACCGTTTATGAGCATTTTTACAGGGAAGAAGACGAGGACTGTGACTTAGACGGAAATACCGATGCGAATATCCGTATCTATATGAGCGATTCACCTGTGGACAGAGCGGTATTTAACGAAGGACGATGCCCCGAGACTGCGGATGAGATCGCGATAGACAGGATGCATGCCGACAATGTCGGTGTAGAAATAGGAGATACGATAAGGGTAGGAGATAAATCTTTTACCGTTGTGGGCCTTTTGTCGTATGTAAACTATCTGACCCTTCATGAATCCAATACGGACATGATGTTTGATGCATTCGGGTTCGATGTTGCAATGGTAACTCCCGAAGGCTTCGATTCTTTATCATCGAGGATACACTACAGCTATGCATTTGAGTATGTCGACAGTCCTGAGGATAAGATTGAAAAAGCGGATTATTCGGACAGGTTCTTAAGATCCCTGATCACACAGACTCTTGTTCACGATAATGAGATAGAAGATTACCTTCCCGAATATCTAAGGCAGGCCAGTAACTTTGCGGTTTCGGATATAGAGGGAGATTCTGCCGGAAGTGCGATCCTGTGTTATATCCTGATAGGTGTCATTGCGTTTATCTTCGCTGTTACCATCAGCAATACCATCGACAGGGAAAGCACGGTCATAGGAACGCTCCGTGCATCCGGATACAGCAGGGCGGAGCTTGTGATGCATTACATGTCCATGCCCTTCGTAGTAACTGTGATCGGTGCCGTCATAGGAAATATACTCGGATATACCGCATTCAAAAAGATCGCGCTGAATCTGTATTACAACAGTTACAGTCTTCCCTCCTGCGGGGTTGTGCTCAGCAGTACCGCACTTATCAAGACTACTCTGATCCCATTCCTGCTGATGCTATGCATCAATCTCTTTGTCATAATACGGAAGCTCAGACTCAGTCCTTTACGTTTCCTCAGAAAGGACCTGGCATCACATAAGAGAAAGAAAGCGATAAGACTGCCGAAGTGGTCGTTCTTAAGAAGATTCAGGATAAGGATTCTCATTCAGAACCTTCCCAATTACCTGATCCTCATCTTCGGAGTCATATTTATCGAGCTTATGCTCTGCTTTGCGTTCGGTATTCCCGATTCGCTGGATCACTACAAAGACAAGGCTGTAGAGATGATGTTTGCGGATCACCAGTACATGCTCATGGGAAGTGAGGATGAGGACGGAAACGTAATAACAACTTCGGAAGAGACCGCGGAAAGATTCAGTGCGGTAAGCCTTTTATATCCCAAGAAAAGATCTTCCTTCCGTGTAGGCATGGGAAGCGGCGGTGATGAAGGGGTGACCGTGTACGGAATCGCCCGGGACAGTTCATATATCAGTCTCGGAAATGATGCGGACGGAGTTTACATTTCGAGTGCGTTCAGTGATAAGTTCTCTCTTAAGGCAGGCGATGTCATCACGCTGAACGAGGAATATGAAAACAAGTCCTATGAACTGAAGGTATCAGGCATCGTCGATTACGACGGCGGGATTGCGGTCTTTATGAACATTGATAAATTCAACGAAACCTTCGATAAGGATGAGGATGACTTCACGGGATTCTTTTCCGGAAATGAGATCACTGATATAGATGAACAGTACATTGCAAGGGAAATAACTCCCGAGGATGTTACGAAGGTTTCGAACCAGCTTGAACACTCCGTCGGCGGAGCCATGGATGTTTTCAAATATGCACTGATAGTTATGACGGCGGCTCTTATATATCTGCTTGCCAAGATCATTATTGAGAAGAATGAGAACTCGATATCAATGGTCAAGATACTCGGATTCGAAAACGGAGAGATCGCTAAGCTCTATATCGCACCTACTGCGATAGTGGTAACCTTATTTGCACTTATCAGCTTTGTGATAGGGTACTATCTGATGGTATGGGTATTCCATGCATTCATCCTTCAGATGGACGGATATCTCGGTTTCTGGATGTCACGAGGCTCAATGATACTTTCGGTTCTGTATCTGCTCATCGGATATGCTTTCGTATCGATCATAGATTTCATAAGGATCAGAAAGATTCCCATGGATATCGCACTTAAGAATGTCGATTAATGAAAAGGCCCCGCTCATATGAGCGGGGCTTTTTGATCTTAAGTCTGAATCTGTGCCGTATAGAGATTGTAGTAGATGCCTTTTCTTTCGAGAAGTTCGGAATGTGTTCCTATCTCTGCAATGTGATGTCCGTCTATTACCATTATCCTGTCGGCATTCTTGAGAGTGGAGAGCCTGTGTGCTATCGCAAATGTTGTCTTTCCTTTGGTGAGCCTTTCGAGTGCTTTCTGTATCATGAACTCGCTCTCGGTATCAAGGCTTGCGGTAGCTTCATCGAGGATAAGGATGCGCGGGTCGGGAAGAATGGCTCTTGCGATCGCTATTCTCTGACGTTCTCCTCCCGAAAGCGTATATCCCTTTTCGCCGACGTAAGTATTGTATCCGTCGGGAAGGGCGCAGATGAAGTCGTGTGCATTTGCAAGCTTTGCGGCTCTTATGATCTCGGATATGGTGGCATCGGGTTTTGAGAATCTGATGTTGTCTATGATCGTTCCCGAGAAAAGGAATGTCTCCTGAAGAACGACTCCGAGCTGTGAGTGGTAAGACTTTCTGCTGATGTCCTTCATATCGGTTCCGTCGACGAGGATCCTTCCGTCATCGGTTTCGTACAGCCTCATGAGCAGGTTTATGAGAGTTGACTTTCCTGTTCCTGATGCACCGACGATTCCGATCATCTCTCCGGGCTTTACAACCGCATTGATGTCTTCGAGAACGGGACGGTATGATTTGTATCCGAATGTTGCATGATCGAATGTGATCTCGCCCTTTATGTCGATATCCTTTACGGTATCGGGCTCTTCGGGAACATCCTGTGCGAGGACATCATATATTCTTTCAAGGCTGCTTGTGAGTCTTGATATCTCCCTGGGAAGTCTTCCGAGCCATCCTATGTATTGGAAGAGAAGGAGAGTGTAGGCGATGAACTGGTAGAGCTCACCGGGTGTCATCTTGTAGTTAAAGACATCAAGTCCGCCGAAATAAACTACTATGACAAGTCCCATTCCCATCAGAACGTTTACGAGAAAATCAAACATTCCCCAGAAGCGTTCGTTCTTTTTCTGGATATCGGCAAAGATTCCTGAGACGTGTTTGAATCTTTCGGATTCGTCCTTTTCCTTACCGTATGTCTTTACGACTCTCATTCCGGAGATGACGTCCTGAAGCTCACTTGCAACGTCATCATTTTTCTTGTACTGGAGATGGAAGATACGGCTGATGGTCTTCCTGAACGTGATCATTAGTACCGAAACGAACGGAACAAGTATGAACGTAAGCAGTGCAAGCTTTATGTTCAGTACCATCATGAATACGACATCCCAGATGAAGATGAAGAGTATCGCAAACAGATTGCAGAATACATCGGCCATGAAGTCACTGATGAATCTCGTATCCTGTGTGATCCTGTTGAGAAGCTCGCCGGGTCTTCTGTCACCTATAAAGCTGAGCGGAAGCTTCTGGTATTTTTCGAAGAGCTGCTTTCTTAAGTCAGCTGCGATCTTGGAGCCGAGTCTTGCGGAGGCGTTGCTCTTCATGATGTTCAGTATGACGATCGATACACTGAAGGTGAACATCAGTGCAAGTAAGGCATATGCGGTCTTAAGACTGCCGTTTCCGCTGAGTACGTCATTGATAAGGTGCTTCTGTACTTCGGGATTAAGCAGAGTTGTCACGGCAACCATTACCATGATGAGGAAGACACCCAGGAAGTCCTTTGAATACGGACCTACCATCTTCAGGAACATGCTTAAGAAGCCACCCTCACCCGAACATCTGGGGCAGCGCTTTGTTCCGGGGATCGCTCTTCCACATATCGGACAGGTCTTTTCGTATTCGTTACTGATAACCTCTTCGAATCTTCCGGAGATCAGGATGTTGATACCACGTGCGATATATGCATATCTTCCGAGATGCTTTGAAGAGTAGTGGACGAGAACCCTGTGCGACTCACCCTGCCTGACCGTGAGGATTCCTCCTCCTATGCCGGGTTCGGCGGTGGCTTTATCAAGATCTGCGATATTTATTTCTGTTTTCTTTTTTCCGCGGATGATATATAGCTTGTATGTGGTCACGACAAAATAGGAATCGTCCGTCCAGTTTCCTTTTTCATCGATGTCGATCGGAACGGAGTAGTAGATCTTTTCACCTTCCGAAAGTTCCACCATGCTTTCTGCACCATGCGGAATGTTATATCTTAAAATCATTTAAAGTCCTCATGATTCACCAATCTGTTACAGGAAGAGATCGAGCATTCTTTTTTCCTTTTGAGAGAGTGCATCGACATCCCTTATCTCGAAACGGTTCTCATCGACGTCGACTATGATCAGCCTTGTGTCGGAGAGTTTGCTTACGGCATTCGATCCCATGTTGATCGCAAATCTGCATTCGCCCTTGTCAGTCATGACATGGAAGTATGCGTAGCCGTATTCGTCCTTGATGCTGTAGATCTTACTGATGACGGGAGTGAAATAGCAGAGCGTAAGCTGATCCTTTATGACCTCTTTTGCATCTGCGGACATAGCGTCAAGATCTTCGATGATGCCGATCTCTTTTCCGTCACCTTCGTATTCCCTTATCGAAAGATATTTATCCGAATCGGAAAAAGGAAAGAGTCTTACGATCTTTACCCTGTCGTAATGCTTTCCGTCAAGATCCAGGCTCACAAACCCTCCGTCAGTCTGAGTGAAAACAGCAGTCGCAGGGATAATGTGGGTTGCGGTCATTTCTTCCGCTTTTTGTTCAAATATGTTGAGAGTATTGTCTGACATTTTTTTCTCCTATGTTTACGGATCAAAAGCTTTCGTTTGCGCGCTGCAGTGATTTGTTCTGAAGGTCCAAAAGGTTATGGAAGATTCCGCCTTCACGTGCGTACAGTTCATCCCTTGTTCCTTCTTCCACGATCCTTCCGCCGTCGATAACGATCAGCCTGTCCGCATCGCTGAGTGTCGAAAGCCTGTGTGCAATGGAAAGGGTTGTTCTTCCCTGTACAAGATACTTAAGCGAATGCTGTATTGCTTTTTCCGTTTCTGTATCAACGCTTGCGGTGGCTTCATCGAGTATCAGTATCTTGGGATCTGCGAGGATTGCCCTTGCAATCGATATACGCTGCTTTTCGCCGCCCGATAAATCCTTACCCGATGCACCGATGATCGTGTCGTATCCGTCGGGAAGCTTTGAAATGAATTCGTGTGCACTTGCAAGCTTCGCGGCCCTTATGATATCGGCCTTGGTTGCGTTCTCGTTTCCGTAAGCGATGTTCTTGGCAACTGAGCCCATGAAGATGTATGTGTCCTGAGATACCATCGCAACATTTCTTCTGAGGTCGGAGAGTGCAAGGTCCTTGACACATGTTCCGTCAATGCTGATCGATCCTTCGTTTACATCGTAGAGTCTCGAGATCAGGTTGACGAGAGTGGATTTGCCGGCACCGGATCTTCCGACTATGCCGAGCATTTCTCCTTCCTTTACCTTGAGGTTTATGTTCTTGAGAACGGGACGTCCGATTCTGTATCCGAAGGTCACATTATCAAGTTCGATCTCACCTCTGGGCTGTGTCAGCCTTACAGGATTTTCCTTTTCACGGATCTCGGGGATCGCATCTATGATCTCAAAGAGCCTTTCCGCGGAGTTGATGCTGTCCGCCCACATCCTGAATACCCATGAGAAGAAATTCATCGGAGCGTTGAGCTGCATTACGTATCCTACGAAGGTGATGAGAACACCGAGTTCGATCTCGTGAGTCTTCATTACAAAGAACACACCGATGATCCAGATCCAGATGCTTGATACTTCCTGGACCATGTTGTAGAGGATCGTGAATTTGTTTCTGAGTCTTACTATATTTATCTCGGCATCGCGGAGGTTCTCGCTTGGGTGGTTGAACTTAACGATCTCTGCATCCTGCTGTCCGAATGCTTTTACGACACGTGCACCGGTGAGGTTGTCGTTGGCCTTGGCGGTAACTGCTTTCTCGGCGCGGTGTCTCTTTCCGGAAAGGGACCATAGTCCCGGACGGAGCTTGACCGTCATGTAAACAAGGAGAGGAAGAAGTATGCATGCTATCAGCGCCATTTTCCAGTTCAGCCTGTACATAACGGCGAATGTGATGATGATCGTAAATCCGTGAACGAAGATCATCGGGATACCGTCTATGAAAAATTCCCTTACCCTTTCGGAATCGCTGAGAACCCTCGTCATCAGACCGCCGGTCTGTTTGTTGACGAAGAAGTTAAGTGAAAGTCCGCTCATCGAATCAAAGACATCGGTCTTGATATCCCTGACGGTGTAGGCTGCGACCTTTGTCATGAAAAATACCTGGAAATAGTTTGAGACCGACTGGATGACCTTTACGCCGATCATCGTAAGTGCGACCATTCCGAGGGCGAGGACGTATCTGCCGTCCAGTCCGAAACGGGAAAGGAATACGTCGTCCTTTTCGAGGACATGGTCAAAGAGAACCTTACCCGTCAGGTAGGGCCATGCAATGCTGAGTGCTGCCGATGTCAGATAAGTAAGGAAAAGTACGAATATCTGAAGCTTATATTTAAGGAAGTATTTCAGCGTTCTGAAGAAGATGGAGCGCTTGCTCTTTTTCTTCTTTTCCTCAATATCCTCGGCGGCTTCGTCGGTGTTTTCCTCATCCTGAGTGATCTCTTCGCCCTTAAGGAAGCCCTTGAGCTTTCTGAAGAGGACATTCATTTCGGAAGAATACCTGTTGGTGAACGCCGCAAGCTCCGTGGGAACTCCTTTGTAGGAAGCCGAAAGGACGTTTGAGCCTATATATGTATCGAGGCGCAGATGGGCAAGCTCGCTTATCTCGTAAACATTCGTATCAGTTATCGTAATCTCTTCGTCCTTCAGGTCATCGGGGACGGTCACGCCCCCAAATATTTTCAGATGTCCTTCGGGGAGCTCTTTGGTACAGATAACGACCTTTTCGGCGGTTACGGCGATAAAGCCCTCGATATATTCTCCCGAAAAGGAAAGATCGATGGGGCTTGATAACAGGATCCCGGATTCCTCTATTCCGAGGCTTTCAAGCGCTTCGATATCGTTTTTTTTGAGTTTCAGATCTTTGTTCAAGACATTTCTCCGTAATTTCGTCTTTTTGAGTCGAAGTGTATTTTATCATAGTAAAACCCTTGATTCATCCATATTATACCAGCGGTAGAACAACTCCCGGTTGAAAACGGCGGCTCCGGCATGGCTTAGGATATTTCCCTAAAATTTTTATAAAAAAACAGAGGGATTTCTTGATTAATGGGGTATATACATACGGTGACTATTTTTCAGGAGAAAATTATGACCATCAGAGAAATGTTAGAGGAGCGTGAAGAGCAGATCTTAAGCCCTTACGCATCACTTTCCAAAAACTCAAAAGGACGTGACACCGAAGAGCCCCAGTGTGACATAAGACCGGTTTACCAGAGGGACCGCGACAGGATAGTGCACTGCAAGGCTTTCAGAAGGCTCAAAGATAAGACCCAGGTCTATCTGATCCCCGAGGGCGACCACTACAGGACCAGGCTTACCCATACTCTTGAGGTTTCGCAGATAGCCCGTACTATCTCCAAGGCACTCAGGCTCAACGAGGACCTCACGGAGGCCATAGCGCTCGGACACGACCTCGGACACACTCCCTTCGGACATGCGGGTGAGAGAGCACTCAACAGCGTCTGTCCCTTAGGCTTTAAGCACAACGAGCAGAGCGTAAGGACCGTCGAAAAGCTTGAAAAAGACGGCAAGGGCCTTAATCTTACCTGGGAAGTCAGGGACGGAATCCTGAACCACCAGACCTCCAGGATGCCGGCTACGCTCGAAGGTAAAGTCGTGAGATTATCCGATAAGATCGCATATATCCATCACGATATGGATGATGCGGTAAGGGGCGGAGTCCTCACGGAGATGGATGTTCCGGCTTCGATAAGGGATGTCCTCGGTTCAACTCCCGGCGACAGGCTCGATACCTTTATGCATGACATCATCACAAACAGCAAGGAAAAGAATGATATCTGCATGAGCGACGGCGTGATGAACGCCATGAAGGAGATCAGGCAGTTTATGTTTGAAAGGGTTTATACGAACCCCGACATCAAATCCGAAGAAGGAAAGGCCGAGACTCTCGTCATAACGCTTTATGATTATTACATGCACCATCTTGATAAGCTGCCTGCGGAAAACAGACAGATGATTGATGAAGGCGAAGCTCCGGAAAGGGCCGTATGTGATTACGTAGGAGCAATGACCGACAGATTCGCGATCCTTACATATAATGACCTCTTTGTTCCCAAATCATGGGAGATGATCTGATAAATGTATTTTACGGATGAATTCATAGAGGAAGTAAGATCCCGCAATGACATCCTCGATGTCGTGGGAAGTTACGTACCTCTCAAGAAAAAAGGGAATAATTACTGGGGACTGTGTCCTTTCCATAATGAAAAGACCCCGTCGTTCTCGGTCTACCCTCCAAAGCAGATGTTCCACTGCTTCGGATGCGGTGAGGGCGGAAATGTCATCAGCTTCGTAATGAAGTATGAGAACGTATCCTTCCAGGAAGCGGTTAAGATCCTGGCAGAGCGTGCGGGAATGGAAGTAAAGGCAGCGGAGGATTCCCCGGCGGACAAGGAAAGACGCCAGAGATCCGATATTCTGAAGGCGATCAATTCGGACGCCGCACTCTTTTTCATGAACAACCTAAATTCGCCGCACGGTGAAAGGGGCCTTTCGTATTTCAAGGACAGAGGCCTTACCGATGAGACAATAAGACATTTCGGGCTCGGCTTTGCGGGAAACAACGGACGAGAGGTTGTCGATCATTTAAGGAAGAAGGGCTATTCGGACGAACTGATAATCGCCTCGGGAATGGCAACGAACCATGAAAAGTACGGAATGAGCTCCGCATTTTTCGGAAGAGTGATGTTCCCGATAATAACCCCGGACAAGAAGGTCATCGGTTTCGGCGGAAGAGTTCTCGGAAGCGGTGAACCGAAGTACCTGAACACATCTGAAACGCAGATCTTCGATAAAAGAAGAAATCTCTACGGATACAATTTCGCCAAGAGATCCCGCAAGAAATATTACATCCTCTGCGAAGGATATATGGATGTCATATCGATGCACCAGGCGGGATTCGATTCTGCGATAGCTTCCCTGGGAACGGCATTTACCGAAGAACAGGCAGCAATGATAAAACGAGACAGGCGCGATGTTTACCTCGCCTACGATATGGATGAAGCCGGAGAAAAAGCGGCTCTCAAGGCGGTAAGGATGCTCACGAACGTAGGCATCACACCGAAGAGGATAAGCATAAAGCCCTGCAAGGATCCGGATGAATTCCTGAACCGTAACGGCGCAGAGGAATTTGAAAAGCGCATCGAAGAAGCGGAGAACGGATTCCTTTATATAGAAGACAGGGTCAAGGAAAGATACGACCTGTCAGATCCCGAAGAACAGTACAGATGCAAACGTGAGATAGTCGAGAATCTGTGGATGTTCGGAGGCGATGAGGTAAGGATGAATTCTTACGCAGGCGGGGTAGTGACCAGGTTCGGCATCCCGGCTTCCGAAGTATCAAAGCTTTTGGAAGAAACGAGGCCCCCGGAATATGCTTCCAAGGGTGCAACGCCCAAGACGGTTTATACACCGCCGAAAAAGCCTTCCGGCAAAAAGAAGGAAAACGAGTGGACGCCTGCTGAAAGTTCGCTCCTGACCTGGATGACGGATGAACCGGCTATTTTCCGGGTGGTAAAGAAATATCTGAAGGCCGATGATTTCTCACCCGGATCATGCAGGGAGGTTGCGGTAAAAGCATATGAAATGCTTGAAGCCGGAGAGTTCGATATCTCAAAGCTTCTCGCAGGCTTTGAGGATGAGGAAGTCATTAAGGACGCAACGGGTATCCTGCAGAATTCCGCACCGGATATAGACACACCGGAAAAGCGGATGGCAATGCTCAAGGATCTGATCATAAAGGTCATGGAAAGAAAATGCGATCTTCTCATGACGGCGGACGATCCTGAAAAAGAACTCAAGGTCTTTAACTGCAGACTCGAGATAGACAGACTTAAACAGGAAAAATTACGTATCACAGACGAGGAGGAATAAACCAGATGGCTAAGAAGGAAGAAAAGAAAAATGTTAAGAAGGCTGCCGCAAAGCCCGCAGCAAAGAAGGCAGCGGCAAAGCCTGTAAAGAGTGCAAAGCCCGCAGCAAAGGCACCCGCAAAGAAGGCAGCAAAGCCTGCAGCAAAAGCAGCACCTAAGAAGGCAGCAAAACCTGCAGCAAAGCCTGCTCCCAAGAAAGCGGCAAAGCCCGCAGCAAAAGCAGCACCTAAGAAGGCGGCAAAACCTGCAGCAAAGGCACCCGCAAAGAAGGCAGCAAAGCCCGCAGCAAAGGCCGCCCCCAAGAAGGCAGCAAAACCCGCAGCAAAGGCCGCCCCCAAGAAGGCAGCAAAGCCCGCAGCAAAGGCCGCCCCCAAGAAGACAGCAAAGCCTGTAGCAAAGGCAGCACCTAAGAAGAGCGCAAAGCCCGCAGCAAAGGCAGCACCTAAGAAGAGCGCAAAGCCTGTAGCAAAGGCCGCGCCTAAGAAGAGCGCAAAACCTGCAGCAAAGCCTGCTCCCAAGAAAGCGGCAAAGCCTGTAGCAAAGGCAGCACCTAAGAAGAGCGCAAAGCCCGCAGCAAAGGCAGCACCTAAGAAGAGCGCAAAGCCCGCAGCAAAGGCACCCGCAAAGAAAACTGCAAAGCCCGCACCTAAGAAGGCTGATAATAAGAATGTAAAGACTAAGCCCGCACCTAAGAAGGCTGATGCCAAGAACACCAAGACAAAGCCCGCTCCCAAGGCTGAACCTAAGAGCAAGGCTAAGGACAAGGTAAAGGCAGAGCCTAAGTCAAAGGTTGAGACCAAGTCAAAGGGTAAGAGCGTACCCGAGACCAAGCCCGCAAAGACTAAGGGCAAGCAGGTGGTCGAAGAGCCCATCGTTATAGGTGATTCCGAAGAGATGTCCTTCGACGACAAGGTCCAGGAGATCACTGCGGCTCTAGTCAAGCATTGCAAAAAGAACAAGGGACTTGATTACGACAAGATCAACGATGCCGTCACCAAGGTTACCGATGATGATGAACTTATAGACAAGATGGTTGATAAGGTTATCGAGAACCTTTCGGCCAAGGGAATAATCATTCTTTTCCCCGATGACGGCCCCGGCGGATCGGATCTTCCTCCCGATGAGTTCGAACTTGACGGACCCAGTCCCGAGGATCTCGTTGATTCCGATGAGGATGCCGTAGACAGGATCGATATCGATGCACTTGTCGAAGGTGTAAGCATTGAGGATCCCGTCCGCATGTATCTGAAGGAGATCGGTAAGGTTCCCCTTCTTACAGCCGAGGAAGAGATCAAGCTTGCAAAGAGAATGGAAAAGGGAGACGAGGAAGCCAAGAATGCGCTTGCTGAGGCTAACCTCAGACTTGTTGTTTCCATCGCCAAGAGATATGTCGGAAGAGGAATGCTCTTCCTTGATCTGATACAGGAAGGTAATCTCGGACTTATCAAGGCAGTTGAAAAATTCGATTACCGCAAGGGATACAAGTTCTCGACCTACGCAACATGGTGGATCAGACAGGCGATCACCAGAGCGATTGCGGACCAGGCACGTACCATCCGTATACCCGTTCATATGGTTGAGACCATCAACAAGCTCATCCGTGTAAGCCGTCAGCTCCTCCAGACTCTCGGAAGAGAGCCCAGCCCCGAGGAGATCGCGGCAGAGATGAACATCCCTGAAGAGAAGGTACGTGAGATCCTCAAGATCTCCCAGGAGCCCGTTTCACTCGAGACTCCCATCGGTGAAGAGGAAGATTCGCATCTCGGAGATTTCATCGAGGACGACAATGTTCCCGCACCCGCAGAGGCAGCAACACAGATGCTTCTCAGAGAACAGCTCGACAAGGTTCTCGACTCACTTACCGACAGGGAAAAGAAGGTACTCAGACTCCGTTTCGGTCTTGATGACGGAAGACAGCGTACTCTCGAAGAGGTCGGAAAAGAATTCAACGTAACCCGTGAGAGAATCAGACAGATCGAAGCAAAGGCTCTCCGTAAGCTCCGTCATCCCAGCCGTTCAAAGCAGCTCAAGGATTACCTGGAGGATACATGAGGCTCTCTGACAGATTAGAGAACATACTTGAACTTGTTCCGGGAGGACTTGCATGTGCCGATATCGGATGCGATCACGGTTTCATGGCTATAGAACTTGTATCGAGAGGAATCTCTCCCAAAGTTATAGCCTCCGACCTTCGCACGGGTCCTCTTGAAAGGGCAAGGGAGAATGTCGAAAAAGCAGGTCTTTCGGATAAGATCAGTCTTATCATCTCCGACGGTTTTTCGGCAATAGAACCGGGAAGCGTTCAGACCGCTGTAATAGCCGGAATGGGCGGAATGCTCATCAGGGATATCTTGACAAACGGTATGGACTGCATAAAGCAGATGGATGAATTCATAGTCCAGCCGCAGTCTAATATTCCGGAGTTCAGGAATTTCCTCAGGCAGAGCGGTTTTGAGATAATCCGTAACAATGTTCTCATCGATGCCGGAAAGTATTACTTTCCGATGAGGATAAAGTTTACCGGTAAGACCGATGTGAACGCGGACCATTCGATAACTCCCGAAGACAGATACGGAGCAGATCTTATGGAAGAGGACAGAGGACTTTCGGATTATCTGGGTGCCGAGATGAGTTCCTATGAGAAGATCCTCGAAAAACTGATCTCCGAAAGCGGAGAACATAATGAGCGTACGGAAGAGATAAGAGAACTGATGGAACTTAACCGCTATGTCAGGTCTCGCATCAATAAAGAATGAGAGGGAATCTATGTACACACTTATCATTAACGGTGAAAAAAAGGAATATGCTCCCGATGCCACATGGGAAGATGTGGCAAAGGATTACCAGAAGGATTTTGATTCGCCCATCGCAGCGATCAGTCTCGACGGCAAGATAAGAGAGCTTTTCAAGAAGGTTACCAGAAGCGGTGAAGTAAAGTTTTTCACCCTGTCAGATAACGTAGGACATCTTACATATGTAAGAAGTGCAACGATGCTTCTTATGAAATCCATCTGGGATCTTTTCGGTGAAGAGACCGCAAATAAGTGCAGGGCTGATTTTACCGTTAAGAGAGGATTGTTCATCAATACCGAGGGACTTATCGACAGCACCGATGAGAATGCGGAGAAGATCAAGAAGCGCATGCTCGAGATCGTTGATGCGGGCACTCCTTATATGAAGAGATCTTACCCCATCGATGATGCACTCGATATCTTTTCCAAGAGAGGTATGGAGGATAAGGTCAAGCTCTTCAAATACAGAAGAACTTCCAATGTAAATATCTATGAAATGGACGGATACAGGGATTATTACTACGGATACATGCTTCCAAATGCATCCTATGTAAAGTATTTCGATCTCATCAAGTATGATACCGGATTCATGCTCATCCTTCCCGAAAAGAGTGCACCCACCGTAGTGCCGAGGTATGAAGAGAGCAGAATGCTCTTTGATACTTTCCAGCGCTCACACAAATGGTGCGAATATGTCGGCATCGAAAATGTCGGCGACCTCAATGAGAGAATCTGCTCCGGAAGCATGGAGGATCTCATTCTTGTACAGGAAGCGGAGCAGGAAAGACGTATCGCCGAGATCGCAGCCGAGATCGCATCCAGAAAGGGTGTTAAGTTCGTAATGATCGCCGGACCTTCATCCTCAGGAAAGACGAGCTTCTCTCATAGACTTTCCATACAGCTCAGAACCTTTGGTCTCAAGCCCCATGCCATCGGACTTGATGATTATTTTGTAAACCGTGAGGATACTCCCAGGGACGAAAACGGCGATTACAATTTCGAGTGCATCGAAGCAATCGATACAAAGGGCTTCAATGATGACATGCTCAAGCTCCTTGCCGGAGAAAGGATCGAGCTTCCCACCTTCAATTTCAAGATCGGACAGAGGGAATATCACGGCAAGTACATGCAGCTCGATAAGGACGACATCCTTGTAATAGAGGGTATCCACGGACTCAATCCCAAGATGAGCTATGCTCTTCCCGATGACAGTAAGTTCAAGATCTACATCTCCGCACTTACTTCCATCAATATCGATGAGCACAACAGGATCCCCACCACTGATGCGAGACTCTTAAGACGTCTTGTAAGAGATGCACGCACCAGAGGATCGGATGCACACAGAACCCTTTCCATGTGGCATTCCGTAAGAAGAGGAGAAGAGGAGAACATCTTCCCGTTCCAGGAAGAAGCGGATGTAATGTTCAACTCCGCAC
>JAEEGK010008379.1_pt1 | contig 24414 bp, 17 predicted proteins | sample 8958771 | NCBI WGS metagenome assembly JAEEGK01 (sample SAMN16246547, study PRJNA631951) | gut metagenome | biome: gut microbiome; feature: rumen; material: SC-attached | host: Bos | place: Iran: Karaj | collected 2018-10
ACCTGAATATTTTACGAGTGTTGATATTGAGTTCGCTCTGTGCATATTTTCTGAAGAACATTGCGGCAAATTTTTTATCCAGGATGCTGAAGAACATTTCCTTTTGGAAAATTCATGTTAAGCCATCATGGTTCAATGATTTTGTTAAAGCATTTTTTAACTGCAACCTCGAAAAGCTGCACGATATCCTAAAGACTCTGAAAAGCCGATCTACCTTTGTAACAAAAAGTAGACAATCGTTCAAAAAAGAGTTGGAGCACCGAACTTTGAATTCGGTACTTCAGAGTATCAGGGAAAGCCTTATGGAGCCTATAATAAACGAGGAAAATTTGATTGCTTAGGAACAAGTATATGAATATGCGTTTAAATTATTTAAATATGTCAATTTTAAAATTCAAACAACAAGTAACATTTTGGAATTTAAAGTCTGTTTGATGAATAGATTATTGGTAACAAGGTTATAATCAATACTTAATTACAACAGAGCCTTCTTTTTTTATCCTCTATGCTCATACACACCATGTGGTACTTAATACTGGGCAAGTTTACCACTGTTTTTTTTGAGCAATTTATTTTACTGTCTGTTTTTTTTAATTCCTCCAGACTCGGTACTTCACCAACAATGTTGATTAATAAAAGTGATAATCCGAAAGGATAAATTCCAAATCTCATGAAAAATAAGCAGATATTAAACGTGAAGTCGATCTTGGGTTTCAGGAGATCTAAATCGAAAAAAAACGAACAAGATCTAGTAACAGATGTGGAACTTAAACAAAAAAAATCAGACGAGAGAGAAAAATTCCGAGTTTGTCTTTTGGAAAAGTAAACTGCAGAAACCGGCGTCAAACAAATCAGTCTACAGTAACGTCCGGTTACTGCGGCAGGATAACCTCCGGATCATTCCCGATTGAAAGGAAGGTTGCAGAAAAAAAATAAAAAGTATCGTGCAGTTTATACAAAAACTTGTAGAACCTGATTATTGCATAAAATTCTGCAATCCGGATCACTGGGGCATAAACAGCACCGGGGTGCACAGGCAGCCGATCCCGTCCATTGCCGCAGCAACATCACCGGAAGTTTTGATTTCACCGGCAGGCTCATTGTTATAAAAAATTTTTATATCCTTCGCTTTTTCCAGAAGACCGGTAAACCGGTTCCATTCGCTGGCACCGTCAGTTGTGCTCGTAACTGCAAAAACCCCGTTCTCTGCAAAGGGCAGTGAAACCTGAACACCGTCGATCAGAAAATCTAACGGTCCCTTCAACAGCTCCTCACTGTCCTGTTTTTTCACCGTCACTTCAATATAATGATCCAGCAGTCTGCCGTCCAAACCGACATTACCTCCGGTATTGCATTCCATGTGAAATTTTATGCTGCTGTTTTCAATCTGATAAACTGTCGAACCGTGAATTAAATCTGTAAGCCATACATCCGGCTCATAAGAAAATGCGACAGGGGAAATAAGCATGGCCAGGCATGCTGAAAAACCTGTAAATATTTTCATCCGGCAACTCCTCAAAAATTTTTTCTGCAGTCCCTTCCGGTTTCATTTCTAACCGGAGTATTCCTGTTACTCCCGATAACAGGGTTGATTTCCAGACACAATGCAGGAACTGCTGTCTTTGACAGTGTAGCAGAAGGATAAATTAAACTTTGTGAACAGGTACGAATTATATGCAGAACAAAGATCACGGGAGGATTTTTGCCAGGATATCTCAGTCAATGAGCTGTGATATTGAATCTGGAGCCGGCTCCTCAGTGTCATCACAGTCGGAGCGATACGGTCTGGAACTACTGATTTCAACAAAACGTAGATTGTCCCGATCATAATCCCAGTGCGGAATTTTAAACCAGCGGTTCATAAGCCCTACACACTCAAGCACACGCTGTTCCCATCACTCAGGCGGCAGAGACGGTCTGAGATTTCTCAGAAATCGCTCGAAGCCGTACAGTCTGCTGTCCTCAATGGTATTGTAATCACATCGGCGATGCTCTATATAGTACCATCTGCCGTCTTTCGCATAATCCCGGCAGTAACGCCACGTTTTAGGAACCTGCGGATTTTTCTCTTTTATGATCTACACACATTTTCTAGCTGCCAGTACCGCAAATCATCCTCAATCTGCGCTGTGAACACCGTCCGGTCTGGTTCTCCCCGCTCCCCGAAGTGCTTAACAGTCAGCCCTTCAAGATACATTCCGGTAAAGAAATCAACCGGCTGATCGGCAATGTCTTCAGGAAGATGCGACCGGATCCACTCTTTATCCGGAAAGCTCGAATTGTTCATATTCCGATCCTTTGCTCACTGAGGGCATTGTGTGGATGTGCAGTAATTATGGTGTAGCTTGAGGCATTTACTGTTATAACCACACCCCTGTTTTCGCAGTACCAGTTTTTTCCTTTGCGGCTGATCCGGCATGTTGCATCTGTAATCAGCCCGCGACAGAAACTGATTACATCACATTCCGGCAGACCGAGATTTTTTTTGATCCTTTCCCTGCCCATCTCTGTAGTATGCAGTCTGTCAATATTATCAAGAAGGAGCTGTGAACTGTTCAAATCCGGTCACCGTGTAAAAAAAGTGATTAATCAAAAAAAAAAAAAAATTAATTATGCAAAAAAAATTTTTTTTCCAAAACTAAAAATTCAAACTTGTCAGTTTGTCGATTATGGTTAGATCGGCAGGAAGCCATTCGACCGAAGAAAGATTTTCCTTAGTCAGCCATTTCGCTGCTTCATGCTCTCTGAGCGTAAGCTGATCAGAAATAAGAGAACATAGAAAACATTTCATAGACAGATGAAAATTAGGATAGTCATATTCAATGGTATCGAACAGTTCCCCTACTCTGATCTTTGCATCCAGCTCTTCCCTGATCTCTCGTTCAAGAGCATGTTCCGGACTCTCACCGCTTTCAATCTTGCCGCCGGGAAATTCCCATCCGTTTTTGAACTCGCCGTAACCGCGCTGGGTTGCAAAAATTTTCTGATCTTTAATTATGATTGCAGCCACTACATTAATCGTTTTCATTGATAATTCTCTCATTATAATTATTCTTTTTCGTCATCATAAGAAATATCGTCTATCGTAATGTAGTCATAGACATCCTTTCTTACTTTTTGTTCTAATTTTAACAAAAATTCCACCGCAGTCTGCGTAGAATCATCAACCTTCATATTTATTTCTTTTGCACTTCCTTTAACTGGATGAATTTTTCCCAAGTAATAAAATTCTTTAGATGACTTATCGTCTTTATTTTTTCTAACAAATAAATGAAGTTGTATTCCTGTTTCATCGGAATTATTAATTGATACCACGTCTTTCGACTTTAGATTTCTACGACTTTTTGAAATCCATTTAAAATGTTCCTCGTCTACAAAAGAGTCTTCATATTTTATTGAATCACTGATATTACCGGCTTTGTTGTAATTAACAAAAATTGGCAGCGTTCTAGTATTTTCATCTAACTTATATCCTCCAATATTCTGAGGAACTTCATTTTTCTCCCAATTAAGAAGCCAACAAACATCTTCATAACTATATTTTTTATATAGTACAAAATCAGTACTGTCATAACGATTACTATAATTTTTTTCGTACTGACCAATTGCAAAATCAATTAATTCTGAAAACACTTCCAAAAAATTTTGATCTTGCAATAGAGATTGTAAATGATCAGAAATTTCAAAATTAAAATTATCGTTCTCTTTTAAGAAAACACAACTTTTATAGGAATCTTTACCTGTACCAGCAGCAAAATTATTTGTCAAAAAATTATATAAATTAATTCGGGCAAAAGAATTTAATTTTAGTTTGTATCTGGCAAACAATTCTTTTTCATAGTAATCATTTATATCATTTGGCTTAGGCAAATTTTCTTTATTTTTCGTTGAATACAAGTCCACAAAAATTTTCAAAAGCAATAATTCATAAACACGTTTACCCTTGGCCAACTTTTGTGAAACGAATTCAATAATTTTATTTGCATCTTCTGATAGTCGAATTGGATAATCACTATCATAGGCAACAAGAAATTGATAATAAGATTTTTTGCTACTATCCATAAACCTTAAAACATCAATTTCACCTTCAATTTCAAAATCTTTAAGTTTTGGTATTCTTCCCAGTCTATGTTTCAAATTATAATATTTTTCTTTCAAAAATCTTATTTCACTAAAATTAGCTGAATCTATAGCTTTAAAAATTCGTTTCTTACTAATTTCATCAAAATGAATTGTGGACATTCCACCAACATATTTGGATCCTTCAAGAACAAATTTTCTTATAGTATCCTTGTTGTAGGAAACATCTCCTGACAGCGCAACAGGGATTAAAAAATTAGTATCGTATTCGCCGATAAAATCTAAGATTACGACAAAATCTTTATTATCACTTTTTCTTAATCCTCTACCAAGTTGTTGGATGAATACTATAGAAGATTTAGTCGGTCTCAATAAAACCACTAAATTTACTTCAGGAATATCGACACCTTCATTAAAAATATCTACAGTAATAATGAAATCTAAACGTTCTTTTGTCGGATCATCAGTTATCAACTTTTCAATATTTTTTTCTCTGTCCGTTTGGGAATCACTTCCGCTTAAGGCTTTAGCTCTATAACCTTTTTGTACAAATTTTTCAGCTAATGCCTTAGCTTCTTCAATAGTGCTAACAAAGATTAATCCTTTGATTCGATCACCAGAATATCCATAAATATTTATTTGATCTATTATGTGTTGAACTCTAGCATCTGGAAATAAATCATTAAAATCAACCTCATCAGGATCTTTATTCTCAACAGAAAAATCGCTAATACCAAAATAATTAAAAGGGCAGAGAAAATCATTTTTCAAAGCATCTTGTAAACGGATATCACATGCAATGTTGTGATCAAACATATCATAGATATCAAAACCATCAGGGCGATCTGGACTTGCAGTCATTCCCAAACAAAATTTTTTCGGTTTAAAATAATCCATAATTTTTTGATAAGACTGGGCACCAACATGGTGAGTTTCATCCACTACAATTATGTCAAAATAATCTTGCGGAAATTTACAAAGTTCATCACTTTGGCTCACAGTTTGAATTGTCGCAAAAGTAATATCTTTATCATATTCTTTGGATGTTCCTGATAAAAAGCCGTAGGTTTTAGTATTACCAAAAATATTTTTATAACTTTTTTGAGCTTGCTTTAAAATTTGCTCCCTATGAACAACAAATAAAGCTTTATCAAAACCAACATCACGCAAAGCAAATCCTGATGCGTAAGTTTTTCCTGTTCCAGTAGCAGAAATTAATAATCCCTTTTTCTCTCCTTTCTGGATTAATTGCCTCAGATTGTTGATGAACCTTTGTTGCATTTCATTTGGATGCATCTGTTCTTGTTGACTATCACTGTTACTAACCAAACTTTTGGTTTTATCCTTTAAGAGGAGCTTTTCTTGCTTTAATAAATTGTAGCGTTCACGATACGAATCAATAAATTCAGCGTAATTGACTGCATATGGAGAAATCCACAATTCATAAAATTCGACTAGAAGCTCTCTTGTTGATTGATCTGGCTCTTTCTTAATAGATAGAAGGTTCCATTCATGATTAACGTGTAAGGCCGATTGGGTTAAGTTTGAACTACCGATAATGAAATGCAATGATTGATCGTTATTTTTAAAAATATAACCTTTGGTATGAAAACCTTTTTTTGCACGAGTTGAATCAAAAATTTTTAATTCTATATTGTCAAATTTAGACAAATAATCTAAAGCTTTAGGCTCAGTGAAACTTAAATAATCAGTGGTAATAATCTTACCAGGTACTCCAATTTGATTTAAATTACGTAAAATTGGCAAAAGGGGTTGAATGCCAGAAAAATTAATAAATGCTACACTTAAACAAAATGCGGAACAGTTCGATAATTCTTCTTCCAAGTAATTGAAAACAGTTTGATGAAGTTTGTCGTTATTTCTAACAAATTGAACACTGCCGCTATTCAAATTAATTTGAGTATCTATGGATATTTCTGAATTTTCTTGATTGCCTGGTAAAAGCTCATGATCTTTTAATGAACTATCATTATTTGAAAACCAAGACCAAAAATCACCTGATAATTCTGTGTCCAGCATTTCATTAAAAACATTATCGTCAGACATATACGACTCCGCCTAGCACCGTATAAAATTATTTGATTAGTAATATAAACTATTCCTCTTGAGGAATAGTTTATATTACAATTTTGATAAGTTGACAACTAATAAGAAAAAATAATTTAGTAAAAACTAAAGGCTAAAATAAAAACAATGAGTTAGGAAAATTAATTCAAAATTCTGTCGATAATGAGAATAGAGAGTTACCACTCTCCAGTTCCAGCAGAGCTGTTTTATTTTCAAGTCCGCCGCGGTAACCGCAAAGTGTACCTCTGCTGCTGATTACACGGTGGCACGGGTACATTATCAGAACCGGATTCCAGCTCATAACTGCAGCAACCGCTCTGGGAGAAACCACGGTTCCAGTGAACTGTGATGCTCTTATGGCCAGTTCGCCGTACGAAACCGTCTGTCCGTAAGGAACTTCGGCAAGCAGATCCATAACGGTTCTGCGAAACCCGGTACAGCCGTTAAGTTTTATATATGGAAACGGTTCAGGTTTCCGCCCGGAAAAATACTGTTCAAGCCACTGCACTGCATCATAAAAAACCGGCAGTTCATTTATTCCGAAAGACTCATGATAAGTATTCTGACGGTCAAATCTCAGAGTATTAATGTACCTGCCGTCACCGGTCATGATTATGTTGTCAAATCCATCCGGTGTTTTATAGCAGCACCGACAACCCGCCGGATTTTTATCGATATCAAAATATTCTTTCATAATTTTTCCGAACAGATCAACAGCTGTTAAAGCTCAGTCTGATACCAGGCACTCCTCATCAAATTTCAGTTCGACACAATGCTTTATGCCATATCAGCTGAACGATGCCGCTCCTGTCAGGATTTCCTTAACTATACAGAATGCATTTGCATCTCAGTGCCCGGTCAAATTTATAATACGTTACAAATATTTACTGACACCACGAATAACAAACAGTGCAATTATTAAAAGTGCAATGCCGCCTTGATAACCGCTGTTTCCCGTTTTATCAATATGATTAATGACAAGACCAATAATAATCAGTGCAATTATTAAAAATGCAATGCCGTCTTGCTCACCGCGGTTTCCTGTTTTATCCTCATCATAATAATCCTCTTTCTGCGGTCTGCGGGATGAGAAAACCTTCACCTTTCCTTCCGGTTTAGAATTTCGGTCGAAGGAACGGTTGAATGCACTCATGGGATCAGTTTTAGAAGTTGTGCTGTCTGAACCGTTGAATACACACCCGTGTTCTGCTTCAGAGGCTGTGCTGTCTGAACCGTTGTTTGTACCCTCTGATTCTGTTTCAGAGGCTGCACTTTCTGAACCGCTGTATGTACCCCATGGTTCTGTTTCAGGGGCTGCACTTTCTGAACCGGGAGATGACTTTGCACCTTCTGATGCAAAGTCATCTCCCGGTGCAGTCTGCTCCTGACTGTTATCAGATCCGCAGGTACTGAAAAATTTTTGCAGTAACGGCTCCGGATTTCCACCCTCAGATATCACTCCCCACCTGATGATCACCGGATTACGATCGTTAATCACATAGAGATCTTTTTCAGGTTCGAAATACATCGCCCTGCCGAGACCAAAGACACCTGCAGGATCACTCAGACAGGATACCAGCAGACGCTGCTCCCCGGTTACGGCTGTAAAAGCGCCGGCCCTGGAGCTTAAATCCTGCAGAACTTCGTACAGACGGCATTTAAAAACATTCTGCTGAACGGTGCTGTATTCTGAAAATCTTCTGATCTTCGGTGCAAAGCCGACTATTTCCTGAGGAGCATACCACACGGTTTCAAAACGGTTCCAGACCGGAACGGCAAACACCGACAGCGCGGCTCTCCACCCGTCAGGATCATCCGGGTAAAGCTGTTCGATAATGAAATTCTTTAATTTTTTTCTGTTTGCTTCGTCCTTCAGTGAAAAATCCGCCGGACCGCAGACAGCAGTGCTGTCTGTCAGCATCATTGTAATTCTGTATCTTGAATCCATAGCAAAAAAACGGCGGCTACCTGCCGCTCTCGTCAAATAAAAAAAGCTGACTTTCCGGTGCCTCCGCCGCACCGGAACTAAATTATACTCTTTAGAATTCTACTTTTTAAAGTCAGTGACAGCTGCTCAGTTTTGAAATTTCAACTTTAGGCTTCACCCCTCCCGCCGTCATGCAGTCAGGCATGGAAAAATCACAAACCACCGCATCCGGCAGAGCTGCAGTAACCGGAACACATGCCGGTTTGAAAGTTAACTTAGGTTCGTCCGGAGAAATTTTAGTATCGGTACCGCAGCGCAGATCACGGCCGTTTCTTCTTACGGTGAATTTTACACTGTCCCTGGTCTGGCGGGAGATCTGATAGCTGTAGAGATCTTTACCGCCCCTGCCGTCTGAAACGATCATACTGATCTCAAAATCAGCAAAGAAGCACGGTTCTACGCTTTTCTGCTCAGCTTCCGGTTCCGGCTGAGGCTGCGGGCGGGGATCTGTCCTGCCGGAACTGTGTACGGCACCGGTCCGCCCGGTATTATGCTGAACGCGGGACTGAGTGCTGTAACTGTATTTATAATTCGACTGATTTCCTTTAAAGTCTTCAACTTCACCAACAATTTTCCATGCACCTAAAAGAGCCATAATAAGAAAAACAAGTGATATCAGACAGCCGGTGGCCAGCGAGGAAACATCAGACCTCCACTGAGGTTCACTGCGTTTACGGTTCCCGGACGGGCCGGCAGTTTGAGAATTTCCGTCTCTACGGTTATCAGCCACCTCCGGACCGGTTCCGGAGGTTCCGCGTTCCGCCATATACTGTCCGTCTGCCGTTTCTGATTCATCATTCCCGTCATACGGATCTTCACTGTTACCCATGCCGCAGGTACTGAAAAATTTTTTCAGTGCCGGCTCATGATCTGTACCTGCTGTCACCACTCCCCAGCGGACGACAACCGGAACGCTGTCATTGACAACATAGAGATCTCTGTCGGGGGCGAAATACACCGCTTTTCCGAAACCAAAGACACCGGAAGGATCACTCAGACAGGATACCAGCAGACGCTGCTCCTGTGTTACGGCAGCAAAACTGCCGGCTCTTGATCTCAGATCATCAAGAACGGCGCACAGACGGCACCTTAAAGCGTGCTGCTGTACAGCACTGTATTCCTGCATTTTTCTGATCTTCGGCGCATAACCGGATATTTCCCGGGGAACATACCATTCGGTTTCAATACTGTTCCAAACCGGAACAGCAAACACCGACAGTGCGGCTCTCCACCCGTCGGGATCAGCCGGGTAGAGCTGATCAATAATAAACTTTCTAAGTTTATCCCTGTTTGCATCGTCCTTCAGCGAAAACCCTGCAGGACCGCAGACAGCCGTGCTGTCATTCAGCACCGTGGTTATTCTGTATCTGTCATCCATAGCCTAAAAACCGGCGGCAGGCCGCTCACGGTTAAACAAAAAAATCTTAAATTTCCCGGTTACTCCGGTACCGGTACCGCAGCTGCAGATTACTGCTGTTGCTGCAGCACGGTGCGATCACTGTATACAGTGATCTCCTCCATATGCGGGAAGAAACGGATATCTATTCTGCGGTTGCGGGCATGGGGATCACTGTCTGCATCCTCACCGCCGGGACACACATCACCGGAGCCGGTTCCTTCTGCACAGGGATTAGGTCTCGTATCGGCATATCCGCTTACCGAGAACAGCGGTCTTCCCTCACTGTTGCGGAATTTTTCGAGATCCGCCCCGCTTTCATCCCCGATCATGAAATTCCACACCGAGATGGCCCTGAGGGCTGACAGTCCCCAGTTGCCGAAAATCTCCGGCCGGTTGTAGACCATACTGTCAGTATGCCCTTCAATGAATACGGTATCAAGATAGCCGATGCGCATTTGACTGTCCGCATCCTCTCCGAGGATCTGATAGAGAACCTTCGCCATGGTTCTGACATTCTGACGGTAGCCGGCAGGTACTGAATATTCCCCGCTTTCAAATTTCAGCTGGGAGTCGCGGATATGGATCACATAGTTGCTTCTGTCGGCGGATACGGTAATACCGTGCCGGTCCAGGGCGGATACCACCCGATCCATTACCGCCAGCGTCTGCTCTCTTGAGGAGGAGATTTTCTGATTGACCTCCTCGACATGGTGTCTGAGCTGTTCCTCCCTGGCGAGGATTTCGCGGTATTTTTTCTGGAGTTCCGCCTCCTTCTGCTGCAGTTCGCGGTATTCGCGCTGATCCTCCCGGGCAAGATACATCATGGTCATGGTAATGAGCAGAAAAATAAACAGCAGTCCGGTCATGATATCGGAAAATGACATCCATCCTTCCGGGGAAAAACCGTCATCTACCGGTTTTCTGTGTTTTCTAATCATCAGCCGCCGCCGTTTTCAATTCTGTCATACCGCAGAGACGCCGGCCGTACAAAGCTGCGCCTGTGCACCTAAATTTTTTTTCACAACTGCCGGTTCCGGCAGTCAGGACCATCCGCACCGCCGCAGCCGGGCATATAACCTCAGATCCGCCGAATTGCAGAGAGCAAGAGAGCTGTTTCCTGCCCCGCGGCTCAGTTTGATAATATGATCATCCGCCGCAAATATCAACACAGAGCGGGAAACCGCCGGGAAAAACATGATCTCTGCAGATCTGCAGCGGTGTTCAGCCCCGTTGCGGCCGCCTACGCAGAGCAGAACACACCCTCAGCCATTATCATAAAACTGTACACTGCATACCGCGGTCAGCCGGGAATAATTCCCGGCTCGTTCAGTCAAATTTTTTCCCGTTTACCGTCTCGAAGAGCATAATTCTGACCACACTGTCAACGAGGGAATTAAGCGGCAGAGCCGGATCACATTCAACCGACATCTGTTCACTGACGTTCTGCAGCTGCAGTCCGGTTCTTAACAGCGGTATTGCGGTCAGCCGCCGCTCCTCTCTTCTAATCTTCAGGACTGCATAAACTGAACTGTCGTCGAAGGAGAAAAAAAGTACATTGTTGGACTGATTGTGCTGCACGTAGATGTACAGTTTTCTGATCACATTCTCATGAATAACGTCCAACACGGCCAGCTGTTCCCGATCACTGATTTTTTTAACGGTATCCGGAACATTACTGAATCCGCCGCCCCGGAGTCTTCCGGCAGCAGCATCCTCGTTGTACTGACGGTTCACCGCGGCAATAACATCCTTAAGATAGCAAACCAGCCGGATAATTCTGGAATCATCCCGGTTCTCACCCTGCAGATACAGACGGTAGAAATAGCCGCTCATCTCCACCAGCAGCGGACGGTTGCGGATCTGCACCTCCAGGCAGTTTTTCAGTTTCAGCGCCAGCAGCTGTTTCATTTTTTCAGAAAGGCCGCTTACATCGATCCCCCCGGTACGCTCCCCCTTCATGATGATCTGCCTTGCATGATAATAGTAGAGCCTGATATTGAGATATACATCATAGAGCGGATACCGGCGCTGTTCGGCGGAGGTAATCATCCGGTTGTAGTGATCCCGGTATAATGCGAAAAAATTTTCAATCAGATCATCCAGGGAGATTTTTCCGTCGGCGCTGCTGTTTTCATAAAGCAGAGTGCAGATCTGATCCCGGATCTGCGACGGCAGATAGTTTTCACCGGCGATACTTTCAAAAAACGGCACCAGCAGCTCCCGTTCAATACCGAGCTGCGCAATGGCTTCAAAGATCTCACTGAACAGCCGCTCTTCATACCTGGAAAAGGATACCGTGGTTCCATCGGGCATTACCGTCATGCCGCCGTGGCACTGCACCAGCGTTTCCTCAATTCTGTTTCTCTCCAGTCCGAAATATCTGGAAATACATCTGAACAGTTCCTCGATCCCGTAAAGCACGGTGGAGACACCGAAAATTCCCCGGGAGGCGGAAAAAAGCTCCCGCTGCAGCGGGGGCTCGTCCCCGCCTTCACTGAAATCAAAACGCTGCTCCAGCATTTTTTTCATCAGTTCAATTTTCATCAGATAGGTACAGCTGCCCAGGGACAGCAGATTGGTGGAATTCCTGAGGCAGTCAAGACAGCGTTCAAAGCCGGCTGGGGTGCAGCGCTGCAGCTCCCCGCTTTCACTGTAGACAAAGCCGAGGGGCACCGCCGCCGGCTCCCCTGGAACATTCTCCTCCCTGATCAGAGCGTCTGTGCTTAAAAAAAGTTCATCTGCCGGGAATTGATCCTCCGGTCTGTTCTGCCGGGCGGAAGTGCTGATTTTCCCGCAGGGATCTTCAGCAGCGCCGGACACTTCATCAGCACCCGGGATACACTCCTGCTGCGTTTCGGCAGGATCTGCATCCATCTGCTCATCAGCTATGAAATCCTCCGCGGAGGCCACCGGTGCATCGCCGAAAAGTTTTCCCGAACCTCTGCCAGAACTGTTGTTATCAATCATGGGTTTCTCCCGACTGTAAAAAAACTGCTGTCAAAACCATAGGACGTAAGCGCGTCGAAGGCTCACGGCTCTGGCACCTGCCACACTTAAGTCTGCTGTGGCAGTCCCGCACCGTTTTCCCCGCGTCACTGCCTGGCCGTACCTCGAACCTGTCGAATTTTTTGACAGGTTCAGCTCCGGTTTCTGTCATCCGGAGCAAAGGGAAAACACGCCGCTTCAACCGCAAAGCTCACTGCAGGAAGAGCGGTTACAATAAAAAGTGAAAAAGCGGTAATCAGATCTTCACTGCAGAAGGAGATAATCAGTTTTCCATCAGCGCTGATCATCCGCACCTGCGAGCAGGCCAGCGGGCGATCAACCGCATGCATTACCGCCGCAACAGAGCAGTCAAACTGCGGCGCCAGCAGACCGCGACGCAGCAGCGTCACCGTATAGCGGTTGACAAAATGCTCCTCCGGGGACTGGCTTACCTGATATACCGCCCGGATCCTGCGGATCTGCAGCAGACATTCGTTTGATTGACCGGTTCCGGTGCTGACGGTTCCTCTGCCGAAGTTGAAATAACCGGCATACAGATCTGTAAACCTGACATCCGACGGTCCCCAGTAATACACCGTATGATCCGCCCCAACCGCACCGCCTCCCGGCAGGGAGGAGGACAGGAGACGCCGGCGGGATCTGCCGTTGGAACCGCGTTCGTTGAAATCCGGCAGGATCACTGCGGCCCGGGGAGCCAGGCGCTCCGCCGCCTCAATAAAACCGCCGCCGTCAATTTTCTCCATGGCGGCGATCAGCCCGTAGATCTGCGCGGCACCGTCTTCATAAACCGTTATGCCGCAGCAACTTTGCAGCACACTGCTCAGCATCCCGGGGGTAAAGCAGAAAATTCTGAAACCGCTGCGGCCGCGGAACACCGCCAGCACATTTTCACCGGTTAAAATAAAAAGCAGATCCCCCGATGCCGAGGATGCCAGCGGAAATATATTCTGCCTCATCATAAATCCGTAGAGAGAGCCGTCTGTCCGCCCGAGTTCGGAAACGCGGCGCCCCGAAAGAAAAATTTTTGCCGGGGCGGCGGGAGCCAAAGACAGCAGCCAAAAATGCAGCAGCTGATCGTAAGCCGAATCCGAAATTTCCCCGAGACGCAGAAAAATCTCCACCGGCAGCAGAAAAAAATAATTTTTAAGCGTCAGCAGTTCAGCCGGACTGCCCGCGATATCGCGGCCGATCCTGCTCCAGTCCTGCACCGCTTCGGCGGTGCGCACTCCTTCACCGCACATTCTGCGCACCAGGGCCAGTTTTTCACCGAAACCTGCAAAACGCTGCAGCACCGGCACACTGCGCCGGAAAAATTCATAACAAATAAACTGCAGCTGCGGCAGCATGAAACTGAAATCACCGCAGCCGGTCCGCCGGACTTTCATTCTGCCGTTATCCACCCGGATCAGTACAAAGCCGCTTCCTTTCTTAAGAGTTACATTTGCATCTGAAGCAAACTCCAGGGGTACCGCCGCCGGAACTATAGAGCCGATCCAGCGGTACATCCGGTTCAGATAACTGCGGATCTGCAGACTGTCCGAGGTACGGGACATTATGAAAGCGACCATCCGGATACAGATGTTTTCAAACAGCGGTGTATCCGCCGGCACCCGGTACTTTCCGAAGGAGGCAGACAGGGTGACCAGCCGTTCAAGCAGGCGTTCCGGTGCAGAAAGCTGCTGATCCAGCACAGCCGCCTCTGATGCATCAGGAACATGCTCAGCGGGATCGTTACTGCCGCACAGATAAAGTTCCATTCTTCCGATCATGGCTGAATAGGAGGAGACGATCCGTTCAAACAGCAGCGGAACAATAAAGGATGAGGATGCTCCGGCGGGACGCATCTGCGCTGCCTGCAGAAGTTCAGCTTCAAAGGGACTGCCGTAAAGCACACTGCGCAGGCACTGCGCCGGAAGCCGGTCATAGAACACCGCCAGCAGAGAAAAAAGCCGTCTGCAGCAGCTGCTGCGCTGCGGTTCATCCAGCATGGCCGGATTGCAGATCCAGCTGCGACGGAACAGCTCGGGCATTCCGGAGCGTTCCCCGGCCCCGTCGTCACCAAGCACCCCGCACAGATAGTTAAAGGCCTCATCCCGGTAACAGCGGTTCCCGATCGGATCGGCAAGAAACTGATCTATGCGGGCAAACAGCTCCCCGGCACTGCGATCAAGGGCGGCACCGGTGCTGAAAAGCTGCGAAACAAAGGGGGCGAACAGATCTCCGATCTGTTTCTCCAGCGCACCGTAATCAGCAAGATCACCTGAAACCATAAACACCGCCGTCAATCCGGAACCAAAATCCGGCCGCTACTTTTTTCCCGTACCGGCCCCGCGGCTGTTCCCGGAAATCTGTTCAAGATCCCCCAGCACAGTCTTCATTTTCTGCATATTATCCCTTACCACATCAATCCAGCAGCGGTTGAGTTCACCGATATTGTGCCGCAGCAGTTCCGTGTTCTGCTGCCCTGTCTGCTCAATGCGCTGTGCAAGACGCTCATATTCCTGCTGCAGACTGAAGGAAACCGTATCCCGGAATCCGGCGATCTCGCGGCAGGAACGCTCCAGCCCCCCGGCCAGAAGACCGAGAGTCTCCTGATACTGTTTCTGAAGTTTGACAAATTCACTGAAACCGGAGGCGTTGCGGACCATCTGATCCTGATAACGGGCCACACCGGCAAGGATCTCCGAGAGAGAGTCAATGCGCTGCTGCACTTCAGCGGCAAGACGGCCCATGGCCTGCTGGCTCCGGGAAGCCTCCTCAAGCAGACGTCCGTTCGTTCTGCCGGACTGTTCGAAGGAGGCGGAAAGCTTTGAAAAATACTCGCCGGTCTGACGCATCACCCCGATGTACTTTTCGGCATTTTCAGTTACCGAACTGTATTCACGCTGAACCTGATCAATCAGATCTTTGTGCTGCAGCTCCCACTGTTCAAACTTCTGTCTGATATGTTCGGCGGCATCGTCCTGGGCGGCCACAAGTCTTCCGGCAGCCTTTTCAAGTTCACAGGACTGACGGTGCAGCACTTCAAGGAAACTGTCACGGAACATATCAATGGCGGCTCTCACCTCGCCAAGGGTGTGATCGTTGACATCCGCCACATACTCACTGATGGCGGCGGCAATTTTTCCGGCCATGGCGGAGGAGGTGCGGTCAAGACGGTCGCACAGCAGGACTCCTAGATTGCGGACTGCGGCCTCAACCCCGCTGTTTGCGGATGGCACCAGGTAGGGATAGAACACACTGTTGATATTATCCTGCAGGTTTCTGATTTTACGGGATGACAGCAGCCGCGCCCCGCTGATCACCAGCGAATAGACAATGCTGAGCAGAACGCCCCAGATGGAGGTTATGAAGGCGGTGGAGGCACCGGAAATCAGATCGCTGACATTGCTGCGCAGCATTTCCTCATGGCCGAGTTCACCGGCACGCAGCGGTTCCAGACTGAGCAGCAGTCCGACAAAGGTTCCCAGCACTCCGAAAGCGGTGAGCACCGCCGGGATCATAAGTCTGGAAAAATGCAGACTGCGGCTTCCCACCGTCTCCTCATTGAAAAAATCAGCCGCCGCGCCGGTACTGCCGTAGGCGGTGCGGGAGCCGCAGCGGTATGGAAGCAGGGATCCGGCAAAAAGACTGACGAAACTCATTGCCCCGCGCCCGGCAAGATCAGCCACCGCCGCATCGGCAGTTGCGGTAAAACTGTCACTGCCGCGCAGATCTAAAAACAGCCTCCGGTTGACTGTTGCCGCCGTTCCCCCCTCCTCAGATCTGAAAACCGCAGTTTTCACCAGCAGGGAGACAAGAAAGATGGACAGTGTGGCCAACACCCACCAGAAGGCAATATGCTCACCGGTTGAACCGTCCCCGCCGCGGGGGAACAGAAATCCAATACTCTGCGGAAGAGCGCCGCTGCTGTAGCCTGTGCACACCGCTGCAGCAAGAATGGCGCCGAGGACGATCCCGGCGGCAAAGCAGGCATAGACACCGCTGTCGGAAACTTTTCTGCATGGAGTCTGTGGCATGCCGCGGAAGAAGATTTCAAGCTGACGGCCGCAGGCATACTGCGGTTCAGGCTCCGGCTGCAGTTCCGGTTCAATCCGCTCCTCTGCGGATCCAGTCTGCGGAGGCTCCTGCGGTGCCGGCTCCTCTTCCGGTTCCGCCACTACTTCGGTTTCAGTGCCGGATGATGCGGAGGCTTCAGTCTCAATCAGGCCGGCAATATGATTTTTTGAATCCTCGACATCCGCCGCAGTCGGTTCGGAAAGTACAAAGGCTGATATGCGCGGGCGCACGTAGCCGAGCACAGTATCACCGGCCAGAAGCCGGATCTCCACCACCACGGTCTGACCGAGGGACTTGATCAGATTGACCAGCTGCCGGTTGAGTGAAATCACCGTTTTTCCGGTCAGCGGTCTTTTCGGATAAAGGGCGCGCAGTGCCAGCGGTTCACCGGAGTTCACCCACCCGTAGCGCTCCTCGTTTTCAATCCAGGCGGGAACCAGCGAGCGATCGTCGTTCCTGCTGATTTTGAGTTTCAGTTCCCCCGGTTCCACCCGGTGATCAAGCACCAGAGTTATCCGGTTGTCTTCAAATTCAAGTTTGATCATTGACAGTGCAGTTCTCCGTAACTACCGGCTCCGGTAAAAACCGGATCATCCGCGCAAATCACCGCTGTTGCTCCTTAGGACAGATACTCAGCTGTGAAATATGCATGTTCACACTCACCCCTTCCGATGAAATAATTCCGCTGCAGTTCGGCATGGAGAAATCACAGCTCACTGCCGGCAGATCTTCAGGAACCCTGCCCTCGCACTGCGGTTTGAATTCAACCCGCAGATCTTTTCCTTTCATTACCCTGGTGCTGCCGCACGGGAGCAGATTTCCGTTCTTCTTCACCGAAAAGGTCACATGGCGCATTGACTGATGGGAAACCAGATAGGTGTATAAATCCCTGCCGTTCTTTCCGCCCGGCATATTCAGATCTATATCAAAATCGGCAAAATAGCAGGATGTCGGCTCATCACCGGAAATCTGCGGTTCTGATGAAGCACCACTGTTTTCATTCTTCTTAACATCGGCCACCACTTCGTTGTAGTCGGTTCTGGCACCGGTAGTGTCATCGATGATATAGTTGTCCTTCGGTCCGTCGGTATCAATCACCCGGACTCCTGATTTATCCTTAGGGGTGCGGTTTGCGGCCGTAACGGGCTCTTTGTCCGAAAGATATGTGGTGCTTGATGAAGTGGCCGGTGCTGCTCTTACCGGTTCGTTTGAAACCACAACCGCCGGATGATCTTCGTCCGGTACCAGAGGACAGTCGGAAGTATATATAACTTCGCCGTAATCTGTTCCGGTTGCACAGATAACTGCAGGTTTTCTAGTTTCAGTTGAAGCTGAAGGTTTTTCCGCAGGCTTTGCACTGCTGTTATCTTTCTGAGCCGGTCTGTCGGTAACAGTGAATTCACGGGTGACACCGGTTCCGTCTGCAGATTTTATCACCACATTATCACCGTCACGGGTGGCACTGAGGTAGGAGGAATCAGCACCGTCTTTTCCTGCGGCAGGCTTTTCACTGCCGTGTGCCGGCTGTTCCTGTGTTTTGACAGCAGGCTTTGTTTCACTGACGCCGGCGGATACTGCATCAGTAGTGCCATCGCCAGGCTTCTGAGTGGTGACAGCAGGAGCTGGAGTATGGGATATTTCCACTGAAGGAACATCCGGTTCAGCGTTAATTGATTTATCTCTGCCAGAAACTGATGAAGGTCCGGCAGAATGTCCCGAACTGCTGACGGTAACCGACGGACGTGGTTTGTGAACAGCAGGTGCGGCAGGTTGCGGTTTTACTGCCGGCTCCGGCTTTGCGGTATTCACAGCTGCAGGAGCAGGTTTCACAGTCTCTGACTCAGGATCGCTGAAAGATTTTGACAGCGACAGAAGCAGCAGAAATACAAGAATGAAAATAACCGCAATCATGAGAATAAAGCAGCCGATCCCGCCGGAACCTCCGCTGTTGTCAGATTTTTTATCACTGACGTTACTGCGGTGGCGGTTTTCATTTTCTTTGGCGTAAAATGCGTCATCAGACCTGCCGGAAGGCTTGAAACCGTATTCCATGGGATCCGCGGAGGAACTGTTGACGGTCTCATCCGTGGTACTGTTCTCCGGAATACTTTGCTCATTATCTTCTGAAAAAGAACTGAAAGCGGCGGTCGCTGTTTTTTCCTCAGAGGCTGTTTTTTCCTCCGGCTGTACAGTTTCAGACTCAGCTCTGTCTGCATCCATCTTCTGCTCCGGTTCGCAGCTGTGGACCTTGTAAAAGATCTGGCCGGCGGCACTGTCGGCGGATTTATCCTTCAGACCCCATCCGGCAATAATCGGATCGTGATCGTTGATCACGTAGATATCCTCCTCCGGATTGAATTCAAGTGCACAGCCGTACTTGTAGAACCGGTATGGATCGTAAAGATAGGAGATTAAAACCTTCTGCTCTGCAGATTCAGGATCCTCTGCAGCCTTCATGGCACGGTTTCTCAGATCTTCGATAATCCCGATCAGTCTCTGGGTGATCTCCTGCTGAACATTCTGATCATATTCGGAAAGTTTCCGGATCTGCGGTTTGAATCCGAAAATTTCTGAGGGAACAAACCATTCGATCTCACTGCTGCCGTAAATCGGGCTGGCAAAAATGGAAACAGCTCTTCTTCCGGCTTCTGGATCACTGCGGTACAGCACCTTTTCAATGTAAAGCAGAAGTCTTTTCCAGCATCCGCTTTCACTTAAAGGAAATCCCATTGATCCGAGAACTGAAAATCTTTCCCTCGATCTTGAGGTTATTTTGTAACTGTCATTCATACACGCTCCCACTCACTGACAGCCGCGGCCGAAAGTCGCTGTTACGGCATTAAAGATAAAAATGTTTCTGGCAGAGTCCTACAAGCGGACAATCCTTTTTTAATTCTATAGTCAGTGGGCAAAATCCTCAATTACCTGCAGTCAATATTGTGCAAATATGTGAAATTTCGCGCTTTTGGGAGTGATGAAAAGACAGTACCTGAATGGAAAATATCTTTGAAATTGGAGGCAATGTCAGACGCATACTGCAAAAATTCATACTGACAAATGTTATCGATGACCATCGCCTGGTCATATAAATGTTTTACCCCCAATTCTTCCTCAGAACACTTCCCAGTATCCATTCCTGGTAGATCCAATACGTTTAATTTTTCCCTCACCTGAAAGTTTATCCAAAGCTCTCTGGATAGTTCTGACAGTTTTCCCTGTCCTGATTGCAAGAGATTCCCTCGTCTGTACCGGATCTTCCTTAAGAAGCATGTAAACAAATTCATCCGTAGAAACTTTGACCTCCTTATTTGGATCAGTGACATTTACAGTGACATTATCAGTGACATTTACAGTGACATGTTCCTGATTAATGTCCCTGTAAAATGCAAATGAGAATCCGTCTCCCTCAGATGAAGATTCGACCTTAATATTAAATTTATCACAAAGCGCATAAACCTTTCTAAAACCACTACCGAAAATTTCAACATCCTTGCTCTTGTATAGGGTATCCAAGATCACTCTGTTTCTCGGCATAGAACGGATCCTCTGCCTTGCGAACATCTCAGGAGACAGACCGGAAGGGAACTGACCAGGGTTGTAAATCTCTACCATTGTAGGAGTAATATCGATTTCGTTCTCACTTATGCCTCTGTAATCAGCGTGAGCAAAGGAATTCACAACAATTTCTCTTATGGCCTCCATCGGGATCTCTGGTACTTCAATACGAGAGGTACCGATACCGTTCACGACACGCCAGTTGATGTGTTCCTTGATGTAGGAAAATCCTTTACGGATTAAGTTGAAAATATTGTCTTCAATTCTGCCGATATCAGAAAAATGAATACGTTCATCTGTTACATAGACAGCCAGCTTCAGCACAGCCGGTTTTCTGTTTGAAAAGAGATAGAAACCGGCATTGGTTAACTTGCCATGCTCTAAAAGTCCTAGTCCTGCAAGCAGTTCTTCCGCGTTATAATCAGACATTTCTTCAAGTCTGCCGCATGATACCGCTCTTTTGTAGAATTCCTCAAGAGCATCCCCATCCAGTACTTCAAGACCGTACTTCGTCAAATTATTTTCCCAATAAGAAGTTCTGTCGGTCTCAGCCATCATTCTTTTCAGTTCATCCGGAGTCAGTTCTTCTGTACGATCAAAGACCCTCTTATAATACCGTCCAAACGAAGAATAAGGTTTCTCAGTGCCGGAAAAATCTACCCTGATTACATCTTTACCATCAAGAACCTCTTTCCTGATTTCAGTGTAAATCATGGGCTTTATCGCCATTTTGATTTTTTTTGCCACATCATCTAGAGAGGATGCACTAACCTGCTGTCCGGTAACCTCACCGTCAGGAGAAACTCCGAAATACAACGTTCCATGGCCGTGTTTATTCAGCATACTTGCGATATTATCCATAGCTCTGTCAATTTCGCCGGTTGTTTTCTTGAATTCTAAAGTTTCTGATTCAATACCAAGGTTCATCAGTTAAACTCCCTTATCTATTTACAGTGACATTTTATCATTTTTACAGTGACATGTCACTATAAATGTCACTATAAATGTCACTATAAATGTCACTGTAATTTAATAATGAATCAATTGTTCATATAAAATTTATCCAGATTACTACAAAATAAACAACCAATGCATTCTCAACCCATATTAAAAGAACAATGAGTTTTTGGTAATTAATTCAAACAGCATAAAAGCTTTAAATACATTCTGGTTAAAGAGATAATTCTTCAAACCTATCAGAATTTTAGTAACAGTGTTTATCCAAACACAAAAATTTGTTACACAATTAAAACATATAAAATTAATACCATAATATAAATTAAACAAACTAATTTAAGATATTTACAAATAATCAACACTCTTTGAAAACATGTATGATCATTTGGCATTCAAAAAAGAGTTCTTAGATTTATTCGCTGGTTGCGGAAGGATAGCAATACAGAATATCTGTCATCGAAATAACCATCGAATAAAGGCACCTACGTCATTCTTTTAAAATGCTTAAAAATGATAGATATATTGGTAAATACAACAAAAAGAACTTCGAAACTGTACAGAAATGATTTTCTGTATTTGATAAACCGATTGATTTATAAAAGATCCAGGTTCGTAATCAATCACTAAGGCAGGAGGAATTCTATAAATGTCAATTGCATTCATTAAACAGTCTTATATCGCCGGTATAGAGATCTCCAACATAGGAGAATTCTTATCACCGGAGGATATTCAAAAATACTATGCAAAATTCTTCATCATCCTCTGCAGCAAAATCAGAGCGTTAATGAATTCAGAGATCCAAAATGAAAAAAAACAATTTGACACTATAGGATTATTCCAACAATCACTTCAAAAGGAAATCATCTACGGTCTAATCAAAGAAGTTCTTTTCGATTACGACATCTCTCCACTCTCGATAGCCAGTGATGTAGAACTGTCAGTACAAACGGCATTTATTAAAGGCTATCTGGAATACCAGCATCTCTCCGAAGATGAAAATCTCGAATTCGAGCTCAGTGTCAGAGGTGGTCCTCAACCGATTTCTGACTGGATCTATTCCATGTTGCAAGTTAAAAGTAATAAAACACCATCCTCTTATTCCAGTACGCCGGATGAACTACTATGGAACTATTTTATACTTTCTTCTTACTATTCGGTTCATGCAGTTTTTACAAGATTGGAGGGTTCTTCAACCAAAATAGCAGAATTAGCTGAAGATGGATTTCGTACAGGTCACAGAAAGAACGGGGGCTCGTATGTTTACTTTGTTGCAGATCCGATTTACGGAGATAAAGAAATTCTTGGCGGAAGTTATGAATACGTCAAGTATTTTGCTGACAGCAAAACGCACGAAGTTCATCATTTAATTCCTGCAAAGCTGTTGGAAATAACTGGAATTTTAAGTTATATGGAAGGACCGTGTATCAGGATGGAGAAAAAAGATCATGAAGAAACTCAGTCATACAAAAAGAAACGAATGCTGAGTGACGACTATTTCCAAAAACAACTAAGATATCTCAAAGAAAACAATATTCGAGCTGCTATTGAAATAGAAATAACAGATTTAAGAGCAAAATTCGGTTCCAAATACGATGATGCAATCAAAGAAGTTCTAAAATATGTATCAGAATTGGAAGAAAAAATGAAAAATAAAAATGGAGCTACATATGCATAAGCTAGTACTTAATCCCAACGTTTCCGTAGGACCTTTTGTTTTCGGCACAGAACAGAAGGAAATGTGGAAAATCATGAAAAAGGAATTTGGTTCAGAACGCGAACTGCCAGTCTTTGAATCAGAAGACTATCAAAATCCACATGTTCAACTTGAGTACATAGATCACAAACTGATTTCTGTCACTTTTATCGACGACATTAGAGAACGATACTGCGAAATATATCTTGGAAAGGAAAAAATCTGGCCGCGAACCGAGAAAAAATTCCTATCTATTTTTGGTCGGGATTCATTTGTGGAGGTATACGGTTCATACTATCATACAGAGTTTTCAATCGCAGTAGGTTGGGATGACAATCCACCTTCTCTTACAATAGGTCAGAAAGGATACTGCAGTGAAATCGTAGAAAATTACCAGTTATTCGATACTGTTCTTAACATGAAAAAAGGCATGAATCGAAACGATTGCAGAATGCTTATCAACCGTATACCTATTGTTTCCGATGACGGGAAAACAGATCATTATCACCACGGCGTCATCAGGCCGGAAAAAATATCGCTAACCTATGATTCCCGAAACAATTTAGTCAAACTGATTAAAACATTTCCTGATGGAGAGATCATTGATTTTTTCGGCTAACATCCTTCCTTTAACCAACCCTGGCGGTGCCTATTAGTGACACCGCAAATTATGATCCCAGATATCCCATTGTTATTTTTTTACGTATCCGGAAACAGACATCATCAAATGTTCCAGAATAGTTGTTTTGCCGAGCAGTCCTGGTCCGATCAGCAAAATTAAGCTAGATCTTCATTGAGATCAAAAATTTTTTCAAGCGAACGCTTTATGTACCCATGGACAAATCCTCCGGCTAAAATACGATTCAATCTTATTTTGGCCGAAAAACCATGGATCTCAAAAATATTTCTCATCTTTCCCCCAAAACTGACAGACCGCAAAAAACACACTGTTCAGGCTCCTTTATGTTATACTCTAGGTAGAGACCTGACAACAGTCAGGCGGATGTCCTCACATTTACTCAATCAGCAGGGATTTTTCCGCCAGTCTCAAATCATTCAGGGGAGTTTCCGGAATTTTCACAGATGATCCAGATCCTATTCAACCAGTTGGAAAATATCGAAAAACAGTTTAAAAGCGGCACTGCCGGAAGCGGACAGCTGTACGGCAGTCTGATGATGATGATGTCGGAGTTTTCAGAGCACCGCTCCTCCATAAATCCGGAACGTTCCGATGCCCGCCGGCTGGTCAATTCACTAAGAGATCTGATCATAAAATCAGGTTCATATCTTACCGCTGCCGAATTCAGGGAGCTTACCGGGAAATTCAATGTTCTGATAGAAAATCTGACAAAGGATACTGCAGTCAGTCCGGAATGTTTTCAGATAGACGGAAACGAGGGCGGAACCTCTGCCCCAAAAGATGATCAGGCAGAGGCAAAACCTGATCTCTACAGCGACTACATACAGAAAGAAGAGCAGAAAAACCGGAAAATCATCAGTCAGAAAATCGAGGGAAGTCTGCTCAAATCATTCATCATTCCGATCTTCAAACGCTACGGAACCAACATGTACCGCAAAGACTGCAGACCG
>JAEEGK010008380.1_pt1 | contig 24413 bp, 17 predicted proteins | sample 8958771 | NCBI WGS metagenome assembly JAEEGK01 (sample SAMN16246547, study PRJNA631951) | gut metagenome | biome: gut microbiome; feature: rumen; material: SC-attached | host: Bos | place: Iran: Karaj | collected 2018-10
TATTTCTTCTAAAGAAAATTTATTATTATAATTAATTGAAGGTATTTTATCAATTGTTTTAATCAAAATATTTAAATGATTTGATTCATTAAAAATTTCAACAGAATATTTATTATTATTATTTGAAGTAATTAAAAATTTTTTTTGAGGTAAAGGTGCTTGATTCATATTAAATAAATTAATAAATAATTTTTATAGATTAATTTAAAATATTATTTATCTTTTAATTAAAGTAAAAAATTTAATAAATTAGATGAAAATAAAAAAGAAATCCTCATATATTATTTTATTAAATATTAATAAATAGTATTTTAAAAAACATTTAAATTATTTAGTATATAAATGTATTAAAAAAAAGAAAAATTGAAATAAAAAAAATATTAAAATATGAGATAATATTAAAATTTTAATTGATGATAACAAAATTTATTTGTACTATTACTTTTAAATAAATTGTGATATTTATTTTCCTCTTTAAAATCTATTTTTTTACCATAATTTTTTATTCTTCCCCACATTGTTTTATAATTTAATGCTAATGAATCATTTAAAATATTTTGATTAGAATTTACTTCACAACATTTTTTATATGTATTATAATAAAATTCATATTTTAATATTTTGTCACAAGAATAATTTTTTAATATTAAATTTTTTTCATTTGAATTATCTTTTTTATATACCTTTGGTAATAAATTTATATTATTATTATTTTTCCTTTTTTTATTTTCAGCATCAATTAATTTTTGACTAAATAAAGTTGATTTAAAACCAGAAGGAATTCTTTTTATATTTTTTTTAACATTTGGAGTTTGTATTCTTTTTTTATTTATATTTAATTTATTTATTGAAGTTTTTGAAGAATTTAAGTTATTAATTAAATTATTATTATTAAAATTATTATAATTTAAAGATTTTAATTTTTTAAAAGATTTTATTTTATTAATATTATAATTTTCCAAATTAATTGAAGAAGAAAAACTATGTTTTGACTTTGGAATAATATTGGGTATCTCAGAAAAGGTTTTTTTAAATTCTTCATACATTAATTTTTTATCTTTTGAATTTTCTTTATTTAAATTTAAAGTATCAATTAATTTATTAGTAATTTCATTCATTCCAATTTTTTCTGGTTTTTTATAAATTATACTTTCTATTTTTTTTGTTATATCAATTAAATATAAACCTTCATAACTTTGATTTAAATTTTCTTCATTATTTTCATTATTTTTTTTTGTATTTGTTTTATTTTTATTTTCTTTTAAAATTTGTTTAAATCTATTTTTTTTATATTCTAAAGGTATAGGAATGTAACTTTTTTTTTTTTTCAATTTTTTTTTCAAAATCCATTTCTTTAACTTTTTTATCATCAACACTCCCAGTTTTAATTTTTTTAACATCAATTTCTTCAAAAATTTTAACAACTTCTTTAATTTCTTCTTCTAAAATTTTTTTTTCATCAATTTTAAATTTCCAATCTTCACATTTATGATAAAATTTAGTTAATTTTGGTAAAACATTAATTTCTCCTATTAATTCACATTTTTCATTCCATAATTTCATATATTGATCTAAAGAAATAGTAATTAAACAAAATGGATCTTCAATTAATTCAATTCCAGTAATAAAATCAGAATGACCTTTCCATTCTCTTATTAAAATATTATTTTCATATAAATTATAAAAATCATTTTCTTTTAAATTTCTTTCTAAATAATTTTGGATATTATGATTTAATATTGTTTCAAAATTTAAATCTTCTTTTTTTAAAATATTAAAATTTGATCTAACTCCGACTTGAGTATTAGATTCAAATAATTTTTCATATTTTTTAAAAATTCCTTTTAAATCTAATATTTTAATATTTCCTTTTTCATCACATATCCATAAATAATATTTTTCTTTATTTTCATTTTCATATTTTTCAGGAAAAAAATCATAATTTATTTTATTATAAATAAATTCATCATTAATAATTAAAGGAGGTAAAGGTTCTCCAGAAATTTTATCATAAATAATTTCATTTCTTTCTTTAATTGAATTTTCATCATTACAAAAATATTTTTTAAATAAAAATTTTTTTTCAATTTTATCCATTTTTCTATTTATAAAAATAGCATTAGTAACATTTGATAATTCAATTCTAAAAAAATTAGCATTAAAATTTTGAAAATTTAAAATTAACTTATTATAAATACCAAAAATAGAAATTCCATAAATTATACAAACACCATCTGAAAAAGAAGAAAATAAAAGTGGATATTTATATAAAAATTTTAAGTAAATAACATCAATTTTATTTTTATCATCTTTATTATTTTTATAAATAACTTCATCAATTTTTGATAATTCAAAATTCCATATTACAATTAATCCATTTGAACTTCCTGTTGCCATTAAACATAAAAATAAAGAAAAATCCATTGTTAAAATTTCACATTTTTTTTTTATTGTATGACCACCTGAAATTGTTCTTAATTTTTCACTTTCTTCAGGATTAATTTCATTATAAATATTAATTAAAGAATCTAATCCAGTAGAAATTAAAAGAAAATTATTATTATCATTTTCATTATATTGATAAAAAAAAAATAATGAAGAAATATCTTTTTTATGATCATATATAAAAGTTTGAATTCCTTCTTTTTCAATTTCATTTTCATTTATTGATTTTATTAAAGAACCATTTCCTGCATTATATTGCATAATTGCACCATTCGAAAAACCTAAATAAAATTTACGGTGTTTGTTTTCAAATGTAAAATATCTTATTTTTACTTCGTTTTCAAAATGTTCATTTTCTCTACATTTTCTAAAAGTTTTTTCTAATTCTCCATATTTATTATATATTCTTATATCTTTTGTTGTTGTTATAAAAAATTGTTGATAATATTTATTATAACTTACTTTTAAAGGATAATTTTCTTCATTTTCAAAAATTTTTTCTATATTTTTCTTTTCTTTATATTTGCTATCATAAAATAACATTTTATTACCATATATTATAAAACGATTTAATTTATTTAAAAATAACAAATTATTTATTTTTAAATTTTTTTTTGTTAAAGGAAGCATTTGTAAACAAAGTTTTAATTTAACATCCCAAATTCTAATAATTCCTTCTTCATCAACAGAAACAACCATTTGAGAATTAGATAAAAATTTACAATTTACAACTGGAGAATAATGACCTTCTAATTTACCTTTATAACTCTCTTCAATTGATAAATCTGTATTATAAATATTAATAAAATATTCAAATCCAGATGAAATAATTATTCCATTTGATTCTAAATTTGAATTATAATCTAAATGTTTTACACCAAGTGAATGATAATTCCATATTTTTAAAAATTCTTTATCTTCTATATTAATTAATCTTATTTTTGAATCTAAACAAGCAGTTAAAATTAAAAAAGGTTTATTTATTTCTATAACATCATAAATTTCATCTTTATGTTCAAATATTGTACAATATTTATTTCTATAAGGATGATTTAAATTAAATAAAATATCTACATTTTGATTTTTTATTTCAAATTGTACATCAAGTTCATTTAAATAATAATATTTATCATCTTTTTCTTTCATTCCTGAACTTAACCAAATATTATGTTCTGGAAGGAACCAAGTTTTTTTTTGTAAAGATGGTGTTGTTATTTGATATATTAATTCACTTTTTCCTTCTGAATTAAAACTAAAAAATAATATTTGATTATTTGATAAACAAACTGTTAATATAAAATTAGATGCAAAAATTGATAAAATTGAAAATGATTTTGTTAGATTTTGATTATAATAAATATCATTTTGGAAATTATTTATATTATTATTTTTAATATTAAAAGAACTTTGAGATTTAGAAATTCTTTTTTTAGAAGAATGTAAATTAAAAAAAGAATTACTTCTTGATAAATTTTTCTTTAAAATACTTTTATTATTATTATTATTATCATTATTAATATTTAAATGTAATTTTTTATATTTTTCAAATTCATTCATAATATCTAAATCACCAATAATTCTTCCATTAATAGGATTATAAATTTTAATAATTTTAGTATTATATTCAACAACTAAAAGTAAATTACATTTACTAAAATAAGCAGCATCAATAATATCACTTTTATGAATATAATATTCTTTAACTTTTTTACTTAATTCATATCTTTTATATTTTTGCATAATTTTATCATTTAAAATTTTACCATTTTCCTCATCATCATTAATTTTTCCAGATTCTCCTTCAACTGTATCAATAATAAATTGTGTAAATTCTTCCCATTGCATATGACCATCTCCATTAAAGTCTATTTCACAAAAAAATTTATGTAATCCATATACTAAATTTGCTTCATCCATTATATTATTATTTGATATTGATGAATTTAATTCATTTTTTATTAATCTTATAAATTCTATTTTTTCTACTCCATTTTCATATTTTCTAAATTTTTCTCCTAAAATGTTTAATTTTTTTAAATCTATTTTCATCATTATTGATGTTATGTCATATTTATTTCTATCTAATAAATAATATGAATCACCTTTGAATATTTGGAGAATATGGTTTTGGAATTCTTTTATTTTTATTTCTGATGAAGAAATTGGAGTTTTTTGATAAGGATTTATGTCTTCTATCATTTTATTTATTTTTTAAAATATGAATTTTATTTTTTTTTTATTGTTTTTTTATATGAAAAATTATTGTTAATTTTAAGTGAATATTATTTATTGGTTATTATTATTTTTGTAAATGTTATTTTATTTGTTTTTTTAATTGCTTTTTTTAAATTATTTTTTGCTTTTTATTTTATATTCAAAATATCTTTTTTTTCCGATTAATTTTGCAAATTTTTTATCTTCTATCATTTGATTTATTTGATCTATTCTATTTAATTTATTTTCTTCTGATTTTGATACACTTTTATATTTTACTTTTTCTTTTTTATAATGTAAATTATCTTCTGGATTTTTAGGTTTTGGAAATACTTTTAAAAATTGTTCTCTTGATTTTTCAATTTCTTTATCTAATTCCTCAAGACTTGTAAAATTATTTAATTTGTTTGAATAATAATCTGTGTTATCTTTTTTTTTGTTTTTATTATTTAACTTTTCAAGTTTTTTTTTTTGAATTTCTACTTTTTTTTTATCTGCTTCTAATATTTCTTTCGGGATTAATTTACTTAAATTAATTAAAGTTTGATTTGACATTAAAAATTAAATTAAAAAAGTTAATTTAATATTATAAAATATAATTTCAAATTTACTTTTTTCAATTATATTAAATATACAATTTTTTTTATTATTAATATATATAAAACTAAATTATTTATTTTTATGATAAGTATTTTTAATTTTGTTATAATTTTTGAAAAAAAAAAACAACTTATTCCAAATAAATAAATCATTTTTACTTATATTCATGATTTAAATTATAAATAAAACCTACTTTTAAATAAATAAATTATTAATTTTGTATATAAAATTTAAAAAAAAACAGAAAAAACTACTCCAAAAAAAATATTATTATTACCCTAATTGAAAAAATATAAAAAAAAAAATTATGTTAAAACAATGTGATAAATTATCTCCTCCAATAACATTATATTACAAAAATCAAGATCGTCATTCATCATCTTTATCAGGTTGTTTAACAATAATTGCCTATTTAATAATAGTGATATTAGCAATAATATTTTCATTAGATTTTTTATTAAAAATGAATCCAACTTCATATTTTTATTATAAATTTGTTCAAGATACCGGAATTTTTTATTTTAATTCTTCTGGAATTTTTCATTTTATTGTAACTGGAGAACAAGTAAATATTAATTATGATGATAGAACTTTTTCAATTATTGGAGTTGAAAAAGAATATGATGTTATTTTAGAAAATAATTCACAAATTAATTTTGATCATTGGATTTATTCTCCTTGTTCAGATATTGATATTAATCATTTAAAAAAGTATTTAAATGATTATAATACTTCATTTTCAAATGGTTTATGTATTGATAAATTTTATAATTCAACAAGTAAAACAATAATAAATAAAAAAGATGAAAATTTTAATTATCCTATTTTAAAACATGGAAATTCAAATTTAAATGGTAATACATATGGAATTTTTATAATAAGATGTCAAAATCACTCTGAAATAAATAAAACTAATTGTTATGATTCAAATAAAAGTGATGAATATGCAATTGATTCTTTAAGTTTTGCTATTTATTTTATTGATCAATATATTGATGTCACTGATTTTCATTATCCTTTAATTAAATTTTATAATAAAGTACGTAATCAAATTGTTTTATCTTCATTTACTGTTAATCATTTAAATTTAAAACCACTTCAATTAAATACACATACTGGATTAATTTTAAATAAAAATGAATATTTGAATTCTTTTAATTTTGACGTTAATGAAAAATTAACAATTAATCAAGAAAATACTGGAATTTATGGTTCTTTTTATTTTTGGATGCAAAATCAAATGGGAATTTATGATAGAAAATATCAAAAAATACAAGATATTTGTGCAAGTATAAGTGGTTTAAGTAAAATGGTTATGTTAATTGGATATTGTTTTAATTATCTTATTTATGAAATTACTTTAATTGAAGATTTAACTAAAGATATTAATAAAAAAACAGAAAAATTTGGTAGAAAAACTACTTTAAAAGGATTTAGTAATAGTATTAATTTTTCTAATATTTTTAATACTCCACAAACGCCTTATACTTTTATAAATAAAAAAGCAAGTAGAATTATTTCTCCCAATCATAATATTGGATTAATTAATCAAACTCATAATATTTATAATGTAAATACTCTTAATCATTTTAATAATAATATAAATAATAATATTAATAATAATGGAAATAATATTTATGAAACTAGTGTGTCTAAAATTAATTTAAATCCTTCAAAAAAAAGTCTTCAGTTAAAAGAAAATATTAGTTGTATTCAAATTATAAAAAATAAATTTTTAATTAAGAAAAATAGTGTAATTCAACAAGTTATAAATACAAGAATGAAAGTTTTATCTGAACAAAAATTATTTACTAACTATTATATTTTAGGAAGTTTAAGTGATAAATTATTAAAACAAACTAATACACAAATCAATAATTACGTAATTGAAAATATAGAAAATAAAATAAAAAGGAAATATGAATTTTCAAATATTCCTTCTAAGACATTATATAAAAGAGAAATGACTTTAAATACTTAGTTATTTGTTATAATTTTTGTAATATATTAAATGAATTTTAATAAATTCTTATAGTTTTTATAATTGTTAATATTATTAAAAAATAAAATTTAATAAATAAAATAAATATTAATTAAATAATTTTTTTTCCATTATAAATTTTATGAGCAAATTCTAAAAATTTACTTGGTTCATTATCTTCTGAGTTTAATATATTTTCAATATCCATATCATTTTTAATTACCATTTTAACAATTTCAATTTGACTTGGTTGTTTACATTTTTGAAAAATAGGATTTTCTTCATTCAAATTATAATCTTTAATTTTATATAAAGGAAAAATTGAATGTAATAAAGTATTTCCAATAAAATAATAAAAATGATTTAAATAACCAATATTATAAGGATTATAAATTGAATATTTTCTTTGATTAAAACAATAATTTGTTTCAATATCTTTTTTATTTCCTTCAACTAATGTTTTATTATTATAAATTGTAGAAAAGAAATTTTTTATAAATATAATTAAATAATAAAAAATATAACATAAACCAAGATTAAATAAAATAAGAATAGCAAATAAAATAGAAGAAATTTTATTATTTGGAAATTGAGAAACAAAATTTGAATATTTAAATAAAAAATAAATAAAAAAAAATATGACTAGAAAAATATCAATAATTGCCCAAATTAAGAAATTAAAAAAATATTGATAATTGTTTATTCCAACACAATTTGCAATAAAAGGACAATGATGATCTCTTCCAAGAATACAAATTTCACAAATTCTACAATGTGAACTTCTAATAAATTTTTTTTTTTTACAAAATTCACAATAAATATAATTTTCATTATTTAATTTGTCTTTTATTATTTCATTTTCATAAGAATAAATTTCTTCACTTAAATTTTTTTTCTCATTTTTTATTATTTTTTCTATTTTTGATTGAGTTGAATTTATAAAACATGATAAAATATAATTTAACATTATGTTTATATAACAAATTATTATTAAAAAAGTACATTTTTCAATTTTTTTCTTTTCTATTAAAGAATATCTAAAATAAAATAACCATTCAAATCCTCCTAATGTTATTATTATTATTATTAAAGGAATTATTATTAATCTTTGTTTTAATTTTTTAGAAGAAATTTTTATTCTTTCTTCTAATTTTTCTTTTTCTCTTTCTTTTTTTTTTCTCATTTTTTCCTTTTTTTCTTCTTCTTTTTTTTGTAACTTTTCCATTCTTTCTTTTTCTTTCTGTAATTTTCTTTCTAATTTTATTCTTTTTTTTTCCATTTTATTTTTTTTTTCTAATTTTTTTAAATATTCTAAATCAGAAATAATAATTTCTTCACTTTTAGTAGAAGAAGAAAAAATATCATTAGTTTTAATTCCATCATTAAAACTATTCATAAAATTAAAAAAAAAAAAATTTAATTTTTATTTATTTTTATCATAACAATTATCACAAATATCATAACCACATAAACTACAATAAAAATTAGTAATATTAGGTTTAAAAGTTTTTCCACATTCATCACAAGACCAATTTCCACTTCTATATTCTGGCATTTTTGTAGTAGAAATTGCATAAGTTAAAGTATGAGGATGACAAGGAGAATATCCTTTTTCTCCAATTTGATATTTTAAATCAGAAAATAATTTATTTATATTACTTTGATTAATCCATCCTAATATTTTTTCATTTGAAATTTGCATAATTTCTTCTTTTTGTAATTTAAAAATTTCCTTTCCTTCTTTATTTATTATTATAAAATATGGAATGTAATTTACATTATGTTTTTTTATTATTTTTTCTATTGTTTCTTTATTTGAAAATGGAATTATTAAAATGTTTTTATTTTCTATTTTTGATATTGATATTTCAAATTCAGAATCTGTTTCGTCACAAGAACAAAAAATTATTTGAATTTGTCTTTCTTGTTTTTGAAGAGAGTTTATTTTTGAAAAAATTTCATTTGAAAATGGATGAAAATTCGCCATAAAAAATATGCAATAAACTTTTGCTTCCATATTATATTTTTGTAATTCTATATTTATTTGTTTTTTATCTTGTGTTATGAAATCTGTTCCATAATCTAAAAGAGATTCTTTCATTTTTTTTTTTCGAATAAAAAAACAAAATTTTGTTTTTTAAATTAATTTAATTTATTTTAATTTTATAATTTAAATACATAAAAAAAAAAACATTCAATTAACTATATATAATTATCATCATTAAATTCATCTTCATCTTTATATTCTTCTTTATTAATATCAAATCTCTTTAATTCTTCTAAAACTCTTTCACAATAATGTCTATCTTCCCTTAATTCACTAACACCTAATTCTTCTTTAGCATCTTTTACAATAAAATAATATCCTTGATCAACTAAAAATCTTTGTCTTTTATTAGAAAAATACATTTCTTCAGTATTTTTAGTAACAATAGTAAAAAAGAAAGCATTATATTCACTAATATTATCTTTTTTAGGTCTTAATATTCTTCCTAATCTCTGTGCTTCTTGTCTACGAGAACCAAAATGACTTGAAATTTGAATAATTACTTTTGCATTTGGAATATCAATTGAAGTGTCACCTACTTTTGACATTAAAATTACATTTACTCCTGAATCATTTTTACGAAAAGCTTCTAAAATTCTATTTCTATCATTTTCAGATACTTTCCCTTTTATACAAGGACATTTTAATTCTTCTTTATATTTATCTAATGTAAATATATTATCCGAAAATATTATAACTTTATCATTTTTAAATCTTTCAATCAATGATTTACAAACAAATAATTTATTAGGATTTGAAATATATAAAGTTCTTCTTTTAGCTGAATTATTACTTTCTAAATATTCTTTATAAAAACTAGTTTCCATTTCACATAAAATTTGTACACATTTAACTCTAGCTAAATAACCATCTCTTTGTAAATCAAGCCAATTAGCTTCATAATGTTTAGGTCCAATTAAAAAATGTAAATCACTAATTTTATCATCTTCTCTTACTAAAGTAGCAGTTAATCCTAATTTACAATGACTTTTAATAATATTCATAGTTTTCCTAAAATCATCAGCAGGAGCAACTTGTACTTCATCTAATATCATAAGACCCCATTCAGTATTCTTAATTCTATTCATAATTTCTTGTGTTTCTTCACTTCTCTTACCATCATAACTAATCATTGAATAAGCAGTTATTAAAATTCCACCTTCCTTTTCTAAATTCCATAAAGGATCTTTTCTCTTTGAAGTAAATCTTGATATGTGATCACCAGCTAAATTTGCCCAATTACCAAATTCTCTATGCCATTGTTCAACTGAAACTGATGTATTACATAGAATTACTGTATTTTTTTTTATTGTACATGTTGCTAAAATTCCTACTAAAGTCTTACCTGCTCCACATGGTAATACTATTATACCTGAACGAGCTCTTTCATTATTAAACATTATATTAAGAGCTTTTTGTTGATAACCACGAGTTGGACTTTTTGTCTTTGGACTTATTTTAAGTGGTGGAAGATCTTTATCATTTCTAAAATCATATTCTTCAAGTAAAGGAAAGTTACTTTCTTTACATCGTTTTTTTATTTCTTCAATATCATCAGAATCAACTTCTATAAAATGTTTATATGATATTTCTGTCTTTTCTTTTGGTGCTGACATTATATTTTTTATTGTTTGTTCTGCAGTTATTGTAATAACATTTTCATTTTGAATATTTAAATTATCAGTTTGTTTATTTTTATGTAGCATTTTTTTATAACTTTTACATATTACTGGAATATTTGTTATTTTATGTAAAATATCTTTATCTTCAGATACAATAAAATATCTTTTATCTTTTAAAATTAATCTAATTTTACCAAAAGTTTCTGTATTTTTTTTAATAATATTAATTAAGTCATCTGGTAATTTATTTTTAGTTAAATTTGATAATATTAATATTATATCTGAAGTCTTTATTCCCATACTAGCAGCTGCATAAAGAGAATATTCTGTGAGAATATATTCATGAATATTTTTTGTTCTGTGTATTGGTTCTGCTATTGCTATTAGGAAATCACATATTTCTCTGTAATATTTTGTTGAAGTTTCTAAAAATATGTGACCATCTGCACCACAAAATAATGCTTTGGAACGATTTGTTTCTGGGATTTTAAATATTGAATAATCTTTTGGGTATTCGAACATTTTTTTTTTCTATTTTTTATGATACTTATTCAAAATTATTTTTTGGTTTATATATGTTTTTATTTTAATTTTTTGTTTAATACAAATTAAAAAAATATTTAATATATTATTCATAAATTTTTTCATTTTGTTTAATTTTATTATATAATCAATAAGTAAAAAATAAATTAGAAAAAATCTCTTTTGTTTTTGTGCAAATTCAGAATGTGATTAAAAAATAATAAATATAGAAGAAAAAAATAAAAAAGTTTAATTGATATAGGAGTATTAAATAATACAAATATAAATTGTTCATCCTTAAATAATTATGAAAGTCATCATTCAAAAATTGGCTCTATATAAAAAAATTCTAAAAGATTATTAAAAAATCATCTTATTCCAAATCAAAATATAGTAAAAAGTAATCAACTGAAAGTTTATTATTAATTATTGATTTATTTAGATTTTTAAAAAAAAGAATGTGGTAATTAAAATTTCAATGATTTTCTATCTCAAAAAATTCTTATATTTAATTTATTATCAGTCAATAATCAATTTAAATTTATAAAAGTATTAAGTTTTTATTTTGGTAAAAATGTATTTTAATTTTTCTAAATTTGTTTTTTAAATATAAAAATAAAAAAGGTTTATAAATTAAATATAATCAAAAAACTCAAAAATTTTTTATTTTTTTCCTTTCATTTTCTTTTGTACTTTTTTTTTAGTTTTTTTGATTATTTTATTTTCATTTTCATTTTCAAAATTAATATTATTTTTATATCCTTCTAAAGAACAAATTCTATTTAATTCATTAAATTCTCTTTTTAAAGAATTAAGAACAATACTTTGTTGTTTTCTTATTTCTTCACTTTCATTTAATTTAAAATTTAAAGCTTCATTTTCTTTTAAAATATAATTATTTTCTTTAAATATATCATCATATATTTTTTCTTTTTTTATAAGTTTATTATATTCTTTTGTTAAATTAGTTCCATTCATTCTTTCTTTCACAATATCTGCTCTGATTTTATCAATATTATTTTTTAATGCTTCGTATTTTTTTTGATAGTTAATTTTTCTTTTTTGTTTTTTTGGTGTTTTACTATATAATTTATTGTATGAAGATTTTGCTCTTGAGGGAATTGAATTTAAAATATTTCTTTTATGAGTATTATTAAAATTATAATTTTCTGATATTGGATTATGAAATGTCATTATTTTATTTGTATCATTTAATTCATATGTAATATTATTACAATTACAATCATTATCATATAAGTTTTGATAATTATTATTATTCATAATTGAATTCATTTTTTTTATTTTTTTTTTTTTTATTTTAAATTTTGTAAATAATTAAATAATTTTTAAAATTCTTTTTATTTTATGATGGAGAATAATAATAATATTAACAATGAAGAAGATGAAAATAATAAAGGAATAAATAAATATTTAAAGAAAATAATAGAAAAATTCAGTTTTATAGAATGTATATTTTTAACTAATATACATGGGGCAAATATTGCAATGACATATAAAAAAGAGAACGAAGAATCAGATTATGATAAATTAAAAATATTATTTACATATAAATTTAAATCTTTTTATGAACAAATTTCAAAAATAGAAAAATGGGGAGTTAATAGTATTGTTGCTTATTATGATAATCATACTATTTATCAAGGCAAAATTAATGATGATACTTTTATTCATTTTGCTTGTTCAAATGATAAATATAATCAAGAAATTTTAAAAGAAATAAAAGATGATATAGAAAAAAAATTAAAAAATGATTTTTTAAGTAATAAATTAGTAAATAAAGATTAAATTTTAAAAAAATGTTTTTATTTATTTTTATATATTTTATTATTTTTAAATGGAAGTTAATAAGTTAAAATTCAAAATATTTCTAAAAGATAAAATTGGTGATAATATAATAAAAGGAATTACAATTGATAATATGAAGTTTTTATTTCATAAATCATCAACTTCTCTTTTTGGAAATTTAATTTCAGCAAAATTATTTTATAAAATAAATCAATTGAATTCACATAATAAATTAGGAGATTTATTTGAAATAGAATATTATTACAAAGATAATAAAAAAATAATAACTATTTTATCATTAATAACAGATTTAGAGTATTTTATTAGAATAAAAATTTTGGATAATGAAAATAATGATAAAATGATAATTGATTAAATATATATCTTAATTAAACTTTTATTTTTTTATTTATATTAATTATATATTTATTTTCATATTATATAAAAATGATAGAAGAAATTACAAAAGAACAATTAAAAGAAATAAGAAATGCAATAATTGGTTCTTTTGATAATAAATTATATTATCTACAAAATAATAAATATTATATTTTATTAGATAAGTATTTATCAAAAGCAGATTATCAAGATAAAGAAGAATTAAATTTAACAATATCAATAATTAATTCTTATGTAATATTTCACAATAAAATTTTAAAGTCAAATTTAATTCAAAAAGATGAATTACAAAAAAAATATCTTCAATTACCAAAATTAACTATTCAATATATTCAAAGTACTCCAATTGATAAAAATAATATTCCAGTTTTTGAAAATTGTTTTCATTTATTATCAAATTTAATTGAAATTGAATTATTTGAAGTTGAACAATACTTTAATAATTTCTTATTAAATATTGAACAATATATGATTAATGAGAATATTTTTCAATCTTTATGTATTATTTTATCAAAAGTATGTGAAAATAATTATTTTAAACAAATAATAACAAAAAATACAAATTTAATAGATAAAATAATAAGAAAATTTTATAGTCCAAAATTAGGACAAAAATTCCAAAAAAATTTAATAAAACTTTTAATATCATTAACTGAAGATGATAATGATTTTTGTAAAGTCCATGTTGGTAAAAATAATAATTCAAAATTATTTTTTGAAAAAATAAATAAACACATAAGATTTTATAGTAAAGATATTCAAATATTATCAATTAAATTATTATCAAATGTAGTTCTTGCATTTAAAGATTCAGATATCTCAACTTTTTTATCAGAAGAAGCAAAAGGATTAACAATTTGGTCATTAAAAATTTTAATTGATTTAGTATCAAAAAAAGATGATGATGCTTTAGATTTAGATAATAAAATTATTTGTTTATCATCTTTAAGTTCTTTATTAAAATATTCTGAATTAATTCAAAGTCATTTTTATGATTTAGATGGTATTAGTTTAATTTTTAAAGGATTTGATACTTTATATACAACTGAAGAATTAAATCAAATAAATGAAAAAATTAAAAATTTGAAAAAAAATAAAAAAAATGAAAAAGAACAAAAAGAAAAAGAAAAAGAAAATGAAGAAATTAAATCAATTGATTCTAAATTAACTCAAAGAACAAAATATGAAAAATTATTAATTGATTGTTTAGCAAATTCATGTGAAAATTCAGATACAATTAGAAAAAAAATAGTTGATAATCCTCATATAAATATAATATTAAATATAATATTAGAATCAAATCAAAATTACAAATTAATATTATCTTCAGTAATTTTAATATTAAATATTTCTCGAGGAAAAAGTGCAATAAAAACTACTTTAATTGAATATGGAATAACGAGTTTATTATTAAAATTAACATCTCATCAAAATATAGATATTCAAATTCAAACAACAAATGCTTTATGTAATTTTTTACTTGAAAATAATAAAAATATTAATGAAGTATATGAAAATGTAAATAGACTTGTAAAAATTTTTAAGACTACTATTCATCAAAAAATAAGATATAATTCTCTTTTTGCTTTAAAAAATATTTTATATTCAGTTAATACAAATAAAGATTATAAAAAAAATATTATGAAAAAAGTTACTTATAATCTTCTTATTGATTCATTAAAAGATTCTGATAGTAAAATTGTAGAACAATCTCTTTTAATTTTTAGAATTTTATTGTATAAAAATCCAGAAGATATTGAAGAAGTTTTAAGTAATTGTAAAGAACAATTATTAAATAGTATTTATGAAAAATTAAATAATACTAATACTGAATTAAATATTATTTTAAGTAGTTTATATGTTTTATCAAATATTTCATATGGAAAAGATAATCAAAAAAAAAGTTTAAGTCTAGAATTAATTCAAAAAGTTATTGAATATGTAGAACATCCATTTATTTCAATTAGATATGTTTCTTTGATTATTTTGAATAATTTATTTATTAATGCTGATTTAAAAAGTATTTTAATTGAAGATAAGAATTTAATGGATAAATTAGAAAAAGCTTCTACCGAAAAAAATTTAGATAAAAATTTAATTCCTTCTGATTTAGATGATTTTAAATCATCTAAAGTAATTGCAATTGAGTTAATTAGTGTTATGAAAAATTCAAAAAAAAATACTGAACAAATTAATACTACTAATATTAATACTGTAGTTACTAATACTAATAATTGAAAATTTAATTGGGGAACATTACCTAAATTAATTGTTCTCCTTTATCAATTTATTTCTTTATATTTGATTTTGATTGGAATTTGGGATTTAGTATTTAATATAATTGAAAGAATAATAAATAAAATATTTTAAAATATTAAAAAAATGATTTTAAATAAAAAAAAAATTTAAAAAATGAAATATTTATTTATTTATAATTTTTATTTTTAAATAATTTTTTAAAAGCAAAAAACTTTCTCAAAATTATTATTAAGTTTATTTAATTTTACTATATAAGATTAATATTTAAATTGTTAAATAATTTTTTAAGATTCAATTGTGTTTAATTTTATTAAATGATTAAGATTTTTTTGATTATGAAACATTTGTTTATTTGTATTTATTTTATTAGGAATAGAAATTCTATTTAATAAAGAAGTTAAATTATTTTTATATTTTGATTCTCTTTTATCAACATAATCAACTTTATTTTTTAAAATATTATGATCATCATTATTTTCTTTTGATTCATTTGAATGAGTATTATGATAAGAACTCATTATTGAATTTTCTTTTGTTGATGGAGAAGAATAAAATTTATTTTTTTTAATATTAACTTGATTATTTATATTTTTAATATTTTTTCTTGAACTTGGAAGATTAACATAATTTTCTTCTTCAATTATTTTATTATTAATTTTTGAATGTTCATTTATTATTTTTTTAGTAAATTTTTCTCTATTTTTACTAGATAAAATTCCAATACCAATTCCAATTCCATTTTGAAAAGAATAATGTTTCATTAAATTTTTTTTTTTATCTGAAGCAATATTATTTAAATTTAAATTAAGTAATCCTTCATGAATATTATTTTCAGTTTCAAAATTTTCTTTACTTGTTTCTATTTCATTAATAACATTTTTACTATTATTTTTTGCTCTAATTACACCATAACTATTATTTCTATAATTCATTTCATTATCATTTTTTGATTGAAAAGATAAATTTCTTTTCATTTTAATTTGATTATAATTATTATTACTTCTACTAAAATTACACTCAGTAGAATAACCAGAAAAAACTTTTTTATGTGAAATAGGAATTATATTTCTTTTATCATATTCATAATTATTAAAATTAGGTAATAAATTTTTAATATCTTTATTATCTCTTACAGAATTCATATTATTTCCAATCATAATATGAGAATTATTTCTTTTTTTATCAGCACCAAAAAAACCAAATAAATTATCAATAACTTTAACAATAATTTTATTTTCTAAAATTTCACTACAACTTGGTCTTTTTTTAGGATCATTTTGTAATAATAAATTAATAATAATTCCCATTTCTTTAGAATAATGTTTAGGAATATTATTATATTCTCCTTTCATAATATTAAAATAAACTTCTTTAATATTTCTATCACCAAAAGGTAAATTTAAAGTACATAATTCATATAAAATACAACCAAGACTCCAAATATCACTTTTAAAAGAATAACCTTTATCATTCCAAATTTCAGGTGCTGCATAACACGGAGTTCCCATTTGTGAATTTTTTAAATTTAAATAATCATCTTTATATAATTTTGTTATGTTTAAATCACCTAATTTACAAATTCCATTTTTCATTAAAAATATATTTGCACTTTTTAAATCTCTATGTATTAAATTGTTATCATGTAATATTTTTAATCCTTTTACCATTTGAATAAAATATGACCAAATTGTTTTTTCTTTAAAATAAGTTCGTATTCTTTTATGATAAAAGATTTTTGATTGTAAATCTCCATCATCTGCATATTCAAGAACTAAATTTAATGTATCTGAATTATCTTCAAAAAATGATTCTTTATATGCAATTATATTTTGGTGGGATAAAGATGCAAGAAATCTTATTTCATTTAATGAATTTATTTTTTCTTTATTTGTTAATTTTGATAGTTTAACTCTTTTAAGTGCATATATTTTATTGTCTAAATGACGTTTTACTAAAAAAACTATTCCAAATGAACCTGTTCCTATATCTTTTAATATTTCAAAATCTTTTAAAGACATTTTAAAAATTAAATTTAATTTTATTTTTTTTTTTAATTAAAAAAATTTATAAAACTAATAAGAAATAAAATTCTGATTATTTAAAAAATAATCTAAAATAAAATGAGATTAAAAATAAAATTTTTTATTTATTAATTTATTAATCTTCAAAAACAAAATCAATAAAATCAAACATAATTTTTTTTTTTTCTTCGTCATTTTTTTTATATACAAAATTTTTAAAAGAATACAATAATTCATCAACAATTTCATTTTCTTCATTTCCTTCAATAGACATAGTATCAAAATTAGTTTTTTTTTCTGTATATGAACATTGAATTCCATAATCAGTCTCTTCATTATTACCATGATAAGGATTTTCATTTATATAAATATCAGAACTTATTTGATTTGTTCCAGATGAAACAAATTGACCTTTTGATAAAGGATTTCCATTTGAAGAATTATTAATATCTTGAATATAATTTAATGGTCCTTGAATTAAATTAAATTTATCTTCTATTTCTTTTACTATTTTTTCTGAATAAAAAAATATATTATTTGATTCTTGAATATCTTCTTTTAATTTTTTTATTATTTCTGATAAAATTTTTTTTTGGGTTTCTTTTGAAATTCTATTTATTATATCTTGGTAAAAATTTAATTTATTTTCATGATTTTCATTTTCTTCAAGCATCATTTATTTTATTTTAATTTTTTTTATTTATTTATATATACTATAATTTTTTTTGATATATAATTGATATATATAATAATTTTAAATATTTATATAAAATTAAAATGACTTTATTAATTATATTATAATATCATTAAAATAATGTCAGAAAAATTTGATATGGAAGTTAATTTATCAAATACAATAAATAATAATGAAAATAATAATGAAAACGAAAAAGATATTAATATAAATAATTCTTTAACTAGTAGTAAATCACTTTTGAAAGAATTAGAAGATAAATGGGAAAAAATTGAAAAGAATAATACATTAAATTCTTTATCAATTTCTCAAAAAAAACAATCAAAAAATACTTCAATGAGTAGTAATAATATAGGGAATATTATAAAAGAAATTGTAAGAAATAAATATAGAAATAACTATTTAAGTAATAGTCAAAAAGATGATAATTTTGATAATTTTATTAAACAGAAAAAAGAAGAGTTAAGGAAATATAAAAAAAATAATAGTAATAATAATATGTTAATTAAAGGTTTAAATAATGAAATAACATTTCAAAAAAATAAAGGTATAAAACAAAATTTTAATTATATTCAACCTAAATTATTATTATGTGAAGAAAAAAGAACAATGTTATCTCCAACAACAAATAAATTAAAAACAAATGATAAAAATAATAAAAATAAATCATTAATTAATGAAAATTTAATAAGTTTTGAAAATCCAAGTTTGAATGAAATATCAAAATCAATAAATGAAAGATTAAATGAAATTAATCAAAATAAAAAAAGAAATAAAATAAAGAATAAATCAAATAGAATATTATCAGTAACACCAATTAAAAAATCAAATTATAAAAATAAAATATATCCTTCATCAATTATGCCTTCAACTTTAGTTAGTCCTCAACCAATAAAAAAATTTGAATATTCTAAAAATTCAAATATTAATTCAATGTATAAATTAATAATGGATTAAACTTTTAAAAATATAATTTTAATATTTTTTTTTATGAAAAATGAACTAAAATTAATTAATAATACAATTATGTAATATTTTTAAATAAAACAATCTATTTATAAATTAATACTATTTGGTATATAATCATATTCTTCTAAAAGTTCATTTGCTCTTTTTTTCCTTGGTTTTTTAATTAAAAGATATCCTAAAAAAATACCAAATAAAAAAATGATAATAGCTAAAATTATTACAATTAGAGTTTTAAAATTCATTTTTTTTGGTAAAATTTTTGTATAATAACCTATTGTAAATTTATCTTTATCAAAAACAAAATGATATTTTTCCATAAATCTTTTTCCAAATACCCAATTATAATTTTTACTTCTATCTCTATTAAATAAAAACAAAAAATAAAATTGATCACCATTTTGAATAAATAAATCTTGATAAGTAAAAGTAAAATTATTTTTAAAATCATTAAAAATAAAAGTTAAATTAGGAAATAAAGACAATTTAGCATCTTTATTACAAACAAAATAATCATATTCATTATTTAAATAATCTTTTGCAATTTCAATTTTACATTCTTTATATCTTATTGCTTCATCAAAAAAAGTATCATTTATTTCATAATAATAAGAACGAGCACCATAAAAAACTCCTAATTCAATATCAAAATTAATTATATATGAATCACAAAATAATCTATTATAATTTAATCTAATTTCATCTACTTTTATTCCCCAATAAACTAATGCTCCACTTTTATCAAGATTTATTTTTTGATAATAATCAATTTTATATTCATCTTTACTATATTCATGAGGATATTCTCCTATTATAATTTCTCCTGTTTGTTCGTTTTTTATTTTATTATTAAATGTAATTGTAAAAATATATGAATTTATATATTTATTTGATTTTAAAAAATCTATTATATTTGCTTTGTCTTTTTCTTTTTCTTCATATAATGGTTTTAAACCAATTGAACATTTTTTTATATAATTTTCTCCTTCTGTTGCTAAAATATAATTCATTTCTGATTTGAAATTTCCTATTTTTATTTTATCTGAACTTAATATTCCTTGTTTAAATGGTTCAAAATAATATTTTTTTAAATCAGATATTTTTTTATATGAATTTGATTTTGTTTCATCATAAATATGATTTTGGATTGAACTACCTGATATATATAAATAATAATGATTGAAATTGATATTAATATCCATAACTTTTGATGGAGACCCTATTGTTATTTCACTTAATATATTTATTTCCATTAAATTTTCCATAAATGATTTTTTGTCCTTATTTTCTATTACTTTGAATGGAATTTTAATTAAGGAAAATGTATTACTAATAAAAAAAATAACAATAAACAATCTCCAAATGATCATTTTATAATTTAATATAAACGAATTTTAAAAAATAATTATTCAAATAAAATATCTTAACATCATTGGAGAAAAAAAAATAATATACAATAATAAAAAAAGTTAATTTTTAAAAAAAAACCAAAAAAAAACAATTCTATCTTTAATTAAAAAATATAAAAATATAAAAATATTAAAAAATATAAAATAAATTTTATAGATAATCTAATGTCAGATAACAATCTAAAATCAAAATTAACTTTTATAACATTTTTCCTTCTTTTCAGCATAATATCTTCATATAGAACAGAAAAAGTAATAGCAGAATACGATCCAGAAACTCAAACATTAATATACAATGGAACATTATTTATTGTATCACCATCTCCAACAGAATCAATAATTTTAAAAGAAAAAGCAGCAAAATCCGAATCTTCAGAAAAATTAACAGGAGCAGAATTTTGGTTTTACCTTTTCGTAGCAGTAGCATTAGTATGTTTTGCAGGAGCAATGAGTGGTTTAACAGTAGGATATCTTTCAATAGATACATTAATATTAGAATTAAAAATATCAAATGGTACAGAAAGTGAAAAATATTATGCAAAAAAAATATTATCAATAGTATCAAATCACCATTGGTTACTTGTAACATTACTTTTATGTAATAGTTTCGCTGCTGAATATATGCCAATTGTACTTGATAAATTAGTAAGTGAATTAATGGCTGTTATATTATCAGTTACTCTTCTTCTTTTTGTTGGTGAAATTATACCACAAGCTGCTTGTACTGGTCCTTCTCAAATGAAAATTGCTTCATTTTTAGCTCCTTTTACTTATTTTTTAATGGTTGTTACTTATCCTATTTCTTATCCTATTGCTTTACTTATGGATTGGATTATTGGAACACATGGTAAGAGTAGATTTTGTAATAGTGATTTAAGAAGTTTAATTGAATTACATACTGTTGATGCTTTAAAAAATTTAGATGTTGTTGAAGATGATAAACATCAAGATAGTGAAAAGAAAGAATTAAAAGAAGGTGAAACAATTGGTCTTTCTAAAGAACAAGTTAATTATATGGTTGGTGCTCTTGATATTAGTTCTAAGAAAGCTTTTGATATTATGATTCCTATTGAAAAAACTACTATGATTGATTATCATTCTAAAATTGATAGTAATTTCATACAAGATTTACTTAAAAAAGGTTTTAGTAGAATTCCAGTTTATATGAATGATCCAGATAATATTATTGGAATTTTAAGAATTAAACAATTAATTGGAATTGATATTACTAAACCAAGAACTTTTAAAGAATTAAAAATTACTCTTTCTAGTCCTTTAATTATTAGTAAAAATATGCTTGCTATGGATTTATTAACTGAATTTAGAAAAGGAAGATCTCATATGGCTTTTATTACTGAATCTAGTAATGTTGAAAAATTACAAAAAAGATTAGGTTTAGATACTAATAATTCATTAAGAGATACTGGAATTTTAAGTAAGTTAGAAAAAGGTGATAATAAAGTTAATTATGTTAAAATTTTAGGTATTGTTACTATTGAAGATGTTCTTGAGAAAATGTTTAATATTGAAATTTTAGATGAAGATGATTATAATAAAGGAAAGAGAAAAGATCTTAAAAAAGTTCTTACTAAACAAATTACTCAAAGCTTTATTGATAAGAAAAAATCTCTTTTAAATGATATGATTGATCAAAGTCATAAAGAAACTATAATGGAAGAAAATAATCCATATTCACTTTATGAAGGTTATGATGAATATAAAGATGAGAAACAAAAAGATTATATAATTTAAAATATTTTTATTCATATTTAAATAAAGAATGAGGATTTATTCAATTGTTAATTTTTTATTATTTATATTATTTTTATTAATTTATTAATTTTTATTAAATATTTTTAAAAATATTTAATTAAATTCATATAAATGTCAAAATTAAAATTAAATAAATAAATAAAAAAAATGACTACTGAATTAAAATCAATGTTTGGAGGAAATATTGTTGAAAATTCCTCAATAAATGAACAGAATATGTTAATTGAGAAACAAAATAAAGAACAAGAAGAAAAAAAAATAAAAGATTATATGAAAAAGCAAACAGGAATGAAAAAAGAGTTAATTAAATTAATAGGAGGAGTCCCATCATTAACTTCAGCAGAACAAAGAAAATTTAAAAAAGATCACTTTCAAAAATGGGTATGGTCAAATTTTAAAAATCCAGCAAGAAAAGATAATTTATATTTATATCATTGGCAAAGAGAAGAAGATGTAAATAAAGATTATGAATTTGCACAATTAGATAAAAAAATTGATTTAATAACATTTTCAGATGAAGAATATGAAAATTTAATAAAACCAAATGATGTTGATTGGACTTATGAAGAAACAAAATATTTATGGGAATTATTAGAAAGATTTGATTTAAGATTTACTGTTGTTTATGATAGATATGATGAGGAAAAATATAATGAAAGAACTGTTGAAGGATTAAAAGATAGATATTATTCAATTTGTAGAAAAATATTAGAAAGTAGAAAAATGTTTGATCATCCTATTTTAAAAAGTGGTTATAATTATGAACAAGAATTAAAAAGAAGAGCTTATATTGAAAGAACTATGAATAGAAGTTTAGAAGAAAATAATGAAGAAAATATTTTAATGAAACAAGCAGTTGAGATTGAAAAAAAATTAGAAAAATATGATAAAATTGAAAATTCAATTAAACAATTTTCAAATAAAGATTATAATGGTGATAATATTATGAATAATGATGAAAATAATCAAATTATGACTTTTGAAGATTATATTAAAAATAATGCAACTGAAGCAGATTCTTTTGTTTATTTAAGAAGTCAAAAATTACATCATAATTTACCTGTTTCTGAAAAAATTCAAGCAAAAGTAAATGGATATTTACAAGAATTAAAATTTACTGATAAATTAATTCCTACTAAAAGAGTTGAAATTGCATATGATACTTTAAGAAATAATATTGTTTTATATACTTCTTTAAAAAAATATTTAGAAAAAAAAGAAAAAGAATATACTTTATTAAAAGAAAAATTAAAAGAATTACAAAATAAAAAAAGTGTTAAAAATAATAATCAAATTAATAATCAAAATAATAATAATAATAATACAAATAATCCACAAGAAAGTAATGAAGGAAATAGTAAAAGTAAAGATAAAAAAAGAAAGAATGGTAATACACCAGTTAAAGTAAGAAAAAGGAAAAATAATGAAAATGGAGAATCAGGTGAAAGTGCTGTACCAACTAAAAAAAGAAAAAAAAATCCTCAAAAAGAAAAATAAATATTTTAAATAAAGAAAATAATAAATATTAAAATTTAAAATATTCTAAAAAATATAAATAATTTCAAAAATAAAAAAAGTTAAAAATAATATTTTTAATAAGAAAAGAAATTTTAAACAATTTTTTTTCATAAAAATGAACGTTTATGGGGATTGGG
>JAEEGK010008382.1_pt1 | contig 24410 bp, 23 predicted proteins | sample 8958771 | NCBI WGS metagenome assembly JAEEGK01 (sample SAMN16246547, study PRJNA631951) | gut metagenome | biome: gut microbiome; feature: rumen; material: SC-attached | host: Bos | place: Iran: Karaj | collected 2018-10
CAGGTGAAGACCAAGAACCCGGTAACGATACCTCTTTCCGATGAAGCACTCCGATGGATGCCCCAGCAGAAAGACGGCATAGACCAGGTATTCCACGAGTTGAATATCACAGCCACCACAGTTGAAGTCGTCCTTCAAGAATGGGTGAAGGAGTGCAAGATTGACAAGCACATAACCTACCATTGCAGCCGTCACACGGCAGCAACGACCCTTCTCACGTTGGGCGCCAACCTCTATGTGGTGAGCAAAATTCTAGGTCACAGCAGTATCAAGATGACCGAGGTGTACGCGAAGATCGTGGACCAGAAGAAGGTCGAGACGATGAACCTGGTGAACAACCTGTTCGCCCAGCCTGCAATCCAAACCGCAAACGCACTCTGATTATGAAAGTCGAGATCAAGGAAAGACCATTGAAAGGAGGGAACAGGGGACTGTACCTCGAGTACTACGAGAAGGGCTTCCGCAAGAGGGAGAACCTTCACCTCTATCTGATTCCGGACAACGCTCCCCATGCGAAGACCATCAACAGGAAGACCTACCTCAAAGCGATGGCGGTCCGGTCAGACAGGATCCTCAATCCTCCGGTTTGGGATAAGGAGCCGGAAGAAAGGGAAGATGGGATAGACGGGACAACGACCTGGCTGGAATGGTGCGACGAATACATCCGGTATTCGGCAAACTGCGACAACTGCAAGAAGATGATGCAGCATAAGACCAATGTCCGTTCACGTATCAATGAATATCTTGATAGCATCGGCAGGACGGACATCCTTTTGAAGGACGTGACTACGGAGGTCATCAGCGGCCTCTATGAATACATGAGGAATGAGTACAAGAATCCCGGCCAGATTAAGGTTAGGGAAGGGAAACTGGCTGATTTCACCCTGCTCCTGTTCGGAGAGACGATCAACGCCATTTTCAACAAGGCTCTGCGTGATGGCCGCATCGGGTACAACCCGGTCCGGGGACTGAACAGGCTGGAACGCTTCCACTGGCCGGACAAGCATCGCGAGTTCCTGACTCCGGATGAACTGGTCCGGTTCCTTGCCGTCGAGACGGCGACGGAGAACGAGCGCCAGGTCCAGATAGCCTTTGGATTCTCCTGCATGACGGGGCTGAGGCTGGGTGATATGCAGCGGCTTAGATGGGAAGACATCAAGCCGATGGGGGACGGATGGGCCGTGTCCATCGTCCAGCACAAGACGGGAAGTCCGGTGACGGTTCCCTTGAATGAACTGGCCCTGTCCCTGCTGCCGCCACGACCGGAAAACGATACCGAGAAGGTGTTCCACCTGGTCAAGAAAGCGGATGGGGTGGCGAAGTATGTCCGCAGGATCAGTGAGAAGGCCGGCATTACAGGTAAGGACGTGACCTTCCATTGCAGCCGCCACACCGCTGCGACGTTGGCCATATCGGCCGGTGCGGAGCTGTATTCCGTGAGCAAGATTCTCGGCCACGGCAGCATGGCTTCAACGCAAGTGTACGCCAAGGTGAATCTGGAGAAGAAGATCGAAGCGGTCAATCTGACCAAGGGGGTATTCGATTAGGCGTGTATTCAAATAATGCCTGTGTTCAGAAAAGTCTGCATGACCTTCCCGGATCCGGGCATATCCGTAACCAATAAAGTCAAAGATTAAAGTGGAGACAAGAGAGAACAAGACGGCGGTCATCTACGCGAGGGTGTCGAGCACCGGGGACCGCCAAAGCACCGAAAGACAGGTTCAGGATCTGAACGAGTACGCAGAGTACAGGGGTTTAGATCTTGTACGGGTGTTCGAGGAACATATCAGCGGAGCGAAGAGGAACGAGGAACGTCCGGTCCTGACGGATGCCGTGGAGTTCTGCCTGGAAAACAGGGTTGGGACGCTCCTGGTAAGTGAGTTGTCCCGTCTGGGCAGGAACGCCTTTGAAGTGCTTTCCACCGTCAAGACCCTGGCCGACAACGGCGTGAATCTCTATCTCCAGAAGGAGCAGCTGTCGCTTCTGGATGACGAGGGGAAAACATCCCTCTTTTTCCCTATCGTCATCGCAACCCTTTCCACCTGTGCCCAACTGGAACGGGAGAACATCCAGTTCCGACTCTCGTCCGGACGCGAACAGTACAAGAAAAGGGGAGGAAAACTTGGGCGTCCGATTGGGACGGTCAAGTCAAAAGAGAAAATGAGGGAAGAGTATAGGGATGTGATAGCCTTTATGAAGAAGGGGTACAGTATCCGTGACGTGGCCAGACTCACGGGAAGGGGAGTGAGTACAGTGCAGCGGGTAAAGAGTGTTTTATTGAGAGAGGTTACTATTGATGGCAAGTAGGATATGAATGGAATAGTCATCACGTCCAGAGTTAGTTAGCAATTCTAAGTCACACATACTTTTGTTAGATTTTTTTGATTTCTTAGCAGGGACTTCAAAGAAATGTCTTAAATTTGTGGTATTGTCTTTTGACAATACCAACATACAGAAAGCGTTTAGCTTCTATCCATTACGATGAATCTGGACAATTCAAAGCGGATTATGGACTTAGAGCAGGCGCTTGCACTGGCTATAAAATGGGTTCATGCCCACGCTATAGCAGAAAGTGTGAGCATGACTTCTCTTATTCGATCCGCGGCTGTCCAGAGCCTATCGTAGGATAAGACTAAAGTAGGCCCGCACTTTCTTTTGCTGTTTAATCTCTGCATCGGGCACGGCAGAAACACTTAGACCATTGACTAGTCGTGCTTGAAGCGATTGTTCAGAATCCATTCCGAGTTCTGGGAGTGTATTCAAATTCCCGTCAGGCTGATATTGTACGCAATATCGGGCGGATGAAAGCATATCTCAATGTTGGAAAGGCCATTGAGTTTGAAAGCGATATGAGCGCGGTTTTACCGCCTATATCAAGGACTCTTGCTTCTTCTCAGAATGCCCAAGCCGCAATTACGCTCCCTATCGATAAAATCCGCCATGCTCTGTTTTGGTTCTGTAAGGTGGATCCCATCGATGATGCCGGCTTAAACAATCTCGCATCCGGTGACACTGAGAAAGCTTTGTCCATATTCTCCAAAAAAGAGTCTTTCTCTACATTGTTGAATCAGGCGGTTCTTTCAATGATCGTTTGTGATTACACAAAGGCCGTCGGCTTTTATTCGACCTTAATCCACAGTTTCACATTTAGAGATCAGTTGTGCAATGCGATTTGTGGTGATACTTTTCAGATTACAGAGGAAGAGTTGTCGCATTTCGTCATTGATGAACTGCTTCATGAGATTAAAGCTGTAACTCTTCTTGGGCTTGTACGAGATGACAATGATAAATCCTATTTGAAAGAAGCCGCTATTAAGGAACCTCTTTCGATAATCAACGGCGAGATTGCAAAAGCCAAGAATTCGTCTGCAAATGACGCTACATCCTTTTTGAAGGCTGGTAAAACCCTTATGCAGAATACTCGAGCAGCACTCGCTACTCTGAGGCTAATAGTTGGTGTGGATGATATGCAATATCAGTCTGCAGCAGATAACTTAGCTAAACAAGTTCTTCAATGTGGCATCAACTATTTCAATAAATCTGAGGACAACAATGCTGTTGATAATGCGCTTGAAATACAACAATACGCACTATCCATCGCTTGCGGAAAGCTGACAAAAGATAGATGTAAGCAAAATGTTGACATCCTGCATAAAAGGAAGCAACAGGCCGCTTATGAGGGTGATATTAAGGCAATAGCAGAAGAATTACAGTCCTTCAAAGATGCCTACTCTTCGATTTCACGTGCCCGACAACTTCTCGACAACTGTGAACCTCATCTTTCCGTTTTGAAGTCCAACTTGGGTAGCTCTGATAATACATACCTCCAAATCTCTAGCGCAGTCGCCAACAACGCGCTGAGTATGGTTATTGATGTCATCAACAAAGACACAAGTTCGAGATCAAATTCAAAAGCAGCTCAGGAGGTTATTACCAGAATCTCCGCAATGGATCTCGATAGTCAAACTCGTTCACGTGTTACCCAAAACGCTTCAATCATTGCAAGGAATATCGCTGTGATGCCTACCGGTTTTGAGAAAGTTGATAATGCTACAGGAGGATGTCTAGGCAGTATTTTAGGCTATCTTATCTGGTTTGGTGTTATTGCTCTCATTGGAGGTATAATTTCATTGTTCTCCTAAAATGTTTTCTAGAATGAAGAAGTTCGTCTGTCTTTTCGTAGCAGTTTTTTCCGGGTTTTATGTTTCCGCACAAGTGGCAAACTCGCCTTTGTCTTTTGCCGATTCTTTAAGCCGTGAGTTGTCTACGATTAAGCAAACTAATGAGGAATTAGTTAATACAGTTTCAACTCTTAAACAGAGAATAACGTCGCTTGAAACAGTAACAAAGGCTCTTACGGGACAATCCGAATCAATTGAAGCTCGTGTTTCTGAAACAGAAAAAGATATTGTTGACAACACCGCCTCCATACGGGATACAAAAGAAGGGTTGTCCTCCCAAATCCAAGCTACTGACAACAGGGTTCACGACCAAGCCAGTAGTCTAAAGAAGAAAACCACATGGGGCATTGTTATCGCCTTACTCGTATTAGCCCTGTCTGCGCTACTGACCTACTTACTTAACAAAAAGGGGAATGCGAGAATCCTGGCATTACAAGGAAAGGCCGAGAAGCTAAATGAAGAGATAGTCAATAGATTGTCTTCTGAATTAGCTGAAATGCAGAAGATTTCTTCATCTTTTGGTGCATTATCCTCAGCTGGTGTCGACTCGCAGAATGAACAGGATCTTATCAAAGCGCTAGCAGACAGGATTACCTTTATGGAAATGACTCTGTATCGGATGGATCCTTCTGTCCGAGGATATAAACAATTGACAAAGTCTATCTCCCAAATGAAGAATAATCTGTTGGCTAATGGATATGAGATTGTCGATATGCTTGGAAAGCCATATCACGAAGGTATGAAGGTTACAGCAAACTTTGTAGAGGATGAAAACCTTGAGCCAGGTCAGCAAGTTATTACTGGTATCATTAAGCCTCAAATTAATTTCCATGGGCAGATGATTCAAGCTGCTCAGATTTCAGTTAGTCAGAATATATAAAGCAATCTATATGGTACAGGTCAAAATGAAATACGGGATCGATCTAGGGACGACGAATTCCGCAATCTGTAAAATGGAGAATGGGGAACCCACCATTAAGAAAACCGACACCCTTAAAGATACCCTACCTTCATGTATCTCCTTCACCAGAAGGCAAGTAACAAAGGTTGGTGACGGTGCCTATAATGATCTGCGTCAAGATAAAGCTCGCGCCACCAAGCATTGGTCAAACGATAAGGAGAACGTTTTTCTGGAGTTCAAGCGTACTATGGGTTTGGACACCAAATATGCCAGCTCCAACATGGGACGCTCCTTCTCGTCAGAGGACCTCTCGGCAGAAGTCCTGAAGACCTTGAAGTCGTTCGTATCTGATGACAATATCACTTCGTGCGTTATTACCATACCCGCCAAGTTTACGCCTGACCAGATTGCAGCCACAAAGCGAGCTGCCACATTGGCCGGAATCGAACACTGTGAGTTGCTTCAGGAACCTATTGCCGCTTCGATGGCATATGGCCTGAGCACGGACAAGAAAAACGGCCACTGGGTTGTATTTGACTTTGGCGGCGGTACCTTTGATGCTGCCGTCCTCAAAGTTGAAGATGGTATCATGCAGGTAACTGATACTGAGGGCGACAACTATCTCGGTGGCAAGAATCTTGACTATGCCATTGTTGATGAAATCATTATCCCATATATTCAGGATAACTATGTTATTGAGGATATCCTTGCAGATGACTCCAAAAAGCAGATTCTTCGCGATGCAATGAAGTTCTATGCAGAGCAGGCGAAGAACCAACTTTCTTTCAAAGACAAATGTGACATCATGTCCCAACTGGATGAATTTGGAGAGGACGACGAGGGCAGCCCTATTGAACTTGACATGGTGATCACCCGTGCTCAAATCGAAAGAGTAGTTGCTCCGATTTTCCAGAAAGCGGTTGATATAACGAAGAAACTTATTGAGCGTAATAATCTCACCAATAAACTCGATACCCTGATTCTTGTTGGTGGTCCGACTTTTTCTCCTATCCTGCGTCAGCTCCTAAAAGACCAGGTTACTCCCAACGTTGATACCAGCATCGACCCGATGACTGCCGTTGCAAAGGGTGCTGCTCTGTATGCCTCCGGTATTGAAAGTGCCATTACCGAGGAAATCAAAGCCGGTACGATTGCCCTGGATATTCAGTACAATGCAAGTTCTGTGGAGACCCTTGAATTTGTTTCTATCAAACTTCTTCCCTCAGAAAGCACCGGTTCTCTACCTCAAAAGGTCTATGTTGAGTTCGTGCGTGGAGACAAGGCATGGTCAAGTGGTAAGGTTGAGATTAATGACATTGGTGATGTCGTGGAATGCCAGTTGAACGAGGGCAAGGCCAACTCTTTCAGCATTGTAGCATATGACGATAAGGGAACGTCTTTTCCATGTATGCCGAATGAGATCAATATTATCCAGGGTACTGTTGTCGGAAGTGCCATTCTGCCGCGAAATATCGGCATCGAAGTACACGATGAGGATAAGAATAAGGATGTTTTCGTTCCTATTAAGGGCCTGGAAAAGAACAAGCAGCTCCCGGCTGTTGGTGTTCGCAATGGGCTAAAGACCCCCAAGAAACTGCGTCCTGGCATGTCTGACGATCGCTTGGTTATTCCCATCTACATAGGAGAGAATAACGCCGAAGGAACTAGCGCCATTTACAACGATCACGTATTTGATGTCATTGTAACCGGTGATGACGTTCCCGCTCTTGTACCGGAGAACAGCGATATCGACATCACGATTAAGGTTGATCGTTCGCAGCTGATGAAACTCGAAGTCAATTTTCCGGTTATCGGCGAATCCATAGAGCGCGACATCGATGTCAAGACTCGTTCCGTCGCTGACAATGAGAAAGAGGTCCGTGAGCGTTTTGAAGAGGCCAAGAGGAAACATGCTTCTCTCCAGAAGGCAAAAGCCATTACTGATGAAGAATTGGAGGAATCGACAAAGCAGCTCCAAGATATTGAGCAGCGTTTTGATGGAGAAATCGGATCTGCTGACGGTGTCATGCACTTGCTCGCATCTTTGCGCGAGGCGTTCCGTTCTATGGAAGCGGTAGAAAAGAACCACGAGTGGGATTCCCTTGAAGCCGAACTCAGAACGGAGTTCGCACGTCTCGAGAAAGCGAACAATGATCTGGGCAACAAATACGATAGTCAGGTGGCCGAGTTGCGCAAAAGGACTGATCGTGCTATTTCCAGCAAAAATGTACAGGCTGCCCGGGACACACTTTCCGATATCAATGACGTGTTCATCGCATGTACGTTAATCTATCAACTCATGGGCTTCATCCAACACCACAGCAAGAACTTCGGTGCTTACAGGTGGAAGAATGCTGCTGAGGCACGTAATCAGTTGAATCGCGGTATTTCTATGATAGGTTCTGGAAATCCTGATGTTGAAGATCTTCGGGAGGTCTGTATTGCTGTCTACGAATTACTTGATATGCCAGAAAACGAAAAGATTAAGTTCTAATAATTGCTTATGAGTAAGTTAGCCGAACAATTAGATAAACATCGACACGACCTCCTTGTCTCAGTAAGAAACGGGAATAGCTACTTCGGTGAAGTGCCTTCCGATATTGGGAGTATTGTGTATTGTGATTCCACGAACACTTTAGCCTCGCCTCAAGATTCGGATACAATAAAGAATAAGAGGATTAAGACCACTTTGATTTCTCTAGGCATTCTCGCATTGATTTGGGTGTTATTACACAATGCAGTCGTTTGGGCTATAATCCTTTCCTTAGTTGTGGCGGTCTTAGCCATTCTTATCATCGTGAACGCGTCATCCTTTTCGGGAAAGGATTACTTTGTTGGAACAGAGGGTTTTGCGACGATTAAATTCGATAAGACACGAGATAACATTACAGAGAGGAAGGTTTACTATTTCAAAGATTTTGCGGAATTTGTTACCGGAGAGACATATAAGAAATATAACTACACCTACCAGGGAACTGATTATTTCGGTTCCTTTATGGGGAAGCCAAATGATGAGCACGAGGTAGAAATGCTTGTCGAGTATACAGGAACATACCATCAGGAAAAGCCCAAAGATGACCTTCTTGATCAAGATTACCTTTTCTTGAAGGAGGTGGAGAAATCCTGGTCGAATTACAAAATTGTTGAGATACGGGATGAACTCAATAAAAGAGGGTCTTATACTTTTAATCTCATTTCTCCGAAAGAGAATTCATCCAAGTTTTGGTCCTATCCGTATATCAAGTTCACGAATGATGCGATTGAGATAGGTGGAAGAGTCTATAACGATGAGACCCTTAAATCCATGTATTTTTCTAACGGTAATCTTATCGTTGAGCATATGAATCATTCAAAGAAGCTCTTTGGCTTGATAGAGAAGGGGCAAAAAGAAGAGATCCCACTTACAAATGTTGGAAACAAGAAGATATTCCTCATGTTCCTGGACATGCTGACCAGTCCTATGCAATAGGGTTTCTTACTTTCCCGTTTATTTATTGTTCAGAACCACTCCATTGAATAGTATATGCTTGAAAAGAAACAGTCAATCTCCGCATATTCTGTTGCGTTTCCAATAAAGCAAGGAGCGTATGCCGAGACTTATAGAGTTAAGGATTCTGCCGGGAAGAACTATTTCCTGAAGCTATTCGATTGTGCTAAATTGAGTAAAAATCAGTTTACGCAAGATGGGGACATTATCGAGATTGAGGTTTCAAAACAATTAAAACACCCAAATCTATCTTCTTATCATGATTCTGGAGATGTGATTATAAACGGCAGACAGAAGTCTTTCGTGGTCTATGATTTTATCAGCGGAGAGACGGTTGCCGAAAAAGTTACGCGAGCACAACGTTGTAGTGTATACGAAGCCAAAGATATCATCGTTGGAGTATTGGATGGTATAAAGTATTTACATGGACTGACGAATCCGATCATTCACAACGAGTTAACTATTCAAAATGTAATGTTGGACCTCGCCCACGAGACGACTTTCCCCAAGATTATTGATTTTGGCTATGCTCGTTTCCTGAATCAAGGAAGACGGTCTTTCAATAAAGATGGATTAAATCCTTTCTACATGGCTCCTGAAGCATTCAATGGTGTCTTCTCCATTCAAACAGATCTGTATATGGTCGGAGCCATGCTATATCACCTTCTTTTCGGTTTACCTCCTTTCTTTTTTGACGTTTCGAAGTATAAAAATGATAGAGAGTCACTCGAAGAAGCTATCATTGCGGAAAAGAAACGGGCATTGCGAATCCCGAATACAGGGAAGAAGGAGAACTATATTGATCTTATCCCCATTATTCAGAAAGCTTTGTCTACGGATGCAGAAGAGCGGTTCCAAAGCGCTGATGAATTCATCAAAGCAATCAACGGGGAGATTAAGTTGCAATACATCAATAAGAGTCACGACGCGTCCCTGAATGGTCATAGTTCTCCGGAAAGAAAGAATGGTAATGGATTCGCTGATGTCGCTGGAATGACCGAACTTAAGGAGCAACTTCAGTCTGATGTTATTGATTTGCTTCAAAATCCAGAACAAGCAAAGGCCTTAGGTTTGCACGTCCCTAACGGTCTTCTCTTTTACGGTCCTCCTGGTTGTGGGAAAACATATTTTGCGGAAAAGTTTGCCGAAGAGTTGGGATGCAACTATCAGTATATTAAATGTTCAGACGTCGCTTCTCCGTATATTCATGGAGGACAGGAGAAGATTGCTGCTGTTTTTAACGAAGCGCGAGAGAAAGCACCTACAATCCTTTTCTTTGATGAGATTGAAGCTATGATTAAGGACCGAAGCAAACATACAAATGTTAGCGAAGCCGGTGAAGTTAATGAGTTCTTGGCTCAATTGAACAATTGTGGGCAGGATGGCGTTATTGTGATAGGTGCCACAAATAAACCGACAGAGATTGATGAGGCTGCCTTGAGGGCTGGCAGACTTGAGTATAAGTATTATATCCCACAACCGGATTTTGAGACAAGAAAAGAACTCTTTCGTATTAATTTGAGAAACAGGAGGACAGATTTCGGAATAGACTACGATAAATTAGCTCAACTTACCGAGAACTATGTTTCAGCAGATATAAGGCTCATTGTAGACACTGCAGCTCGTCTTGTATTCAGACGCCATTTGGATTGTATTTCAATGGTCATACTCGAAGAGGCGATAACTCAGTCTAAACCGAGTATTACATTGGAAATGATTAAGAAACATGAGGCAATTAGGGATGAGTTTGAAGGCAACAAACCTATTGAGCCCACCAGACGCAAAATAGGGTTCTAATTATGGGTAGGATAGGATTTAGACTAAAAATGCTTCTGTCAAGATTATTACGAAGCATCAGTTTCTCAACCGACAAATATGCGGATCGGCTGAATCCAAATACTGAGTTGACCAGAAAGTATTCCGGGAGCAGTTCTATTGAGGATTATATTCAGGAAGGCATTCTTAACAAATCATCAAATCAAAAGTATTCAAAGAGTTCAGATAAAAGACCTTTACCGAGATGGATTATCAGAGCCCTCATTCTTCTTGGTATCCTTGTTGGTTGCTTGGTTTTATTTGAGTTAGGTTCCATTCTCTATACATCTGTTATCTACCCTAAAAAGACTGAAAAACAACATGAGCGCGAAATAAGTATCGGCTTCTCAAATATTTCAAAAGCAGATTCTATCGCTATGGTACTTTTTAAGTATGAACTGAAGAATAACCATTGGCCTGGGGGACACCATAGTGAATTTCATGATATCATTCGTGATGAATATGGTAGATGCAGATTTAATCACGTTCAGAAAGGGATCGAACTGCTAAAGTATGCGGCCGAACACGGGGATCCACATGCGCAGTTTAGGTTGGCTTGCTATTATAGTGGGGGCGATTATAGAACTCAAGAAGGTGATTTTTCGTGGAATGATCGAACAATGGATGGAGAAACTGTGGATGAGGTTCGATCTTCCTATTGGTTCCTACAAGCTGCTGAGCAAGGGCATGGTACGGCGATGAATAATCTTGCACTTCACTATCTTAATGGGCAAGGTGTCCCAAAAGATATAAGAAAATATCATGAGTGGTTGCTAAAATCTGCAGAAAGTGGGAATCGATACGGATTATTGAATCTAGGGGATGTTTACCGGGATGGATTAAAAGTGGAGTCTGGAAGCCACCAAGAATATACTGGCTATCACTATGATTTTGATTATGAAGGCGCCCATAAAATCAAAGAGTACAAGACCGTAATAGACTATGAGACGTTGGTTGAGCCCGATATTGAGAAGGCAAAGTACTATTGGGGGGAATCTGCAAAGAGAGGAAATGAAGATGCTAAAAAGCGACTTGAAACTATCTATTAACAATTGACATATGGAACGGAATGAATTATACTTAAAGACAGCTTTTTGCTGTATGGCATGCGATGGTACTATCGCTCCAGAAGAACTGTCCCTACTTAAGAGTATGGTAACGGATGACAATCTGTTCAAAGGATTAGATATACAGGGTGTTATCAATGCTTATGTATCATCAATAAACCAGGAAGGCGAGTTGTTCCTTCATCATTATTTGGATGAGGTTAAAGATGCAAACCTTGATGATGAAAGCGCATTGAAACTCATCAAAATTGCGATTGAAACTATTGAAGTCGATAATCAAATTGAATACTCGGAGATTAGTTTCTTCAAGAAGATTCGTAAGATGCTAGCAGTAAGCGACGAGTCGATTCTTGAAGTTATGCCGGATAAAGAAGATTACTTGCTTCCTGATATCGAATCCAATGACACTTTTGATTGGAGTTATTCCTTTGAATCAATTCATTTCCCTGAGACAAAGGCATAGTTGCCTTTGTTGACTTTATACTGAGCCGGTATTGATGTAAATTACAATATCTACGAGCCGATTCTGATTATGATTTGGGTGTTTATCGTTCCCATAGCTTTGCTTCTTATCGGGCTTGCTGATCTTCCAACGGGATACTATACTTTAGTCCGCATCGTCGTATGCCTTGTAAGCGCACTATCTTGTTATTGGAGCTATAAAAGTGATGACAGAGTTGGGGTTGCCGCTGTTACCTTCGGCCTACTTGCTCTGTTATTCAATCCTATAATACCCATCTATCTTCACGATAAAGAAGTCTGGACGGTAATTGATATCGCAGCTGCCTTATTGTTGGGAGCCAGGTATTTTACTTTGAGGAAACAGTTGAAAGAGGAATGATCGGTATTTCAAGATTTCACGTTTTAGGAATCCTGTTGGCATTATGCTTTACGGGATTTCTTTGTTCCTGTGGTCAAAAGCAGAGAAAAACTAATAAACTTACGGATCTGATGATGGCTACAGTAGAAGTAATGGCTGATCCGAGTTCTACTTGGCAGCAGATTGAAGAAATTACTGATTCTCTTGCAATTTCGCTTTGCGAAGCTACAGATAATGAAAAAGATTTTGCGCAACGACTTGTGGCTCAACAGATCTCTTTGATGATGATTGGTCAAATCACTGACAAAGCAGATGAGTTTAGGGCATCAGGAAAGGAGCTATCAGAACTTGGATTTTTTTTGATAGTTAAAAAGCTAATGTATCCTGCATGCCGCTGGTATTACAGTGACGATGAGAGGCTACCTAATATCTGGAAAGACTTGTATTATCGTTCAAATAAAGATGCTGTTGAGCCGGTTGATTCATACTTCCATCTACTTGTCACTTTACCAACGACCGATAATCCCAGTCCGTCATTTCATATCTTCTTCCCGGATTCGGCCGAAGACAATCCCAGATTAGTGTTTATGAAACGAGGAGAAGAAAAGGGGCCGGTAGATGAATTTGACATTCGGGATCAACTTGTTCTGACTGATTATACAAAGAAAGACGAAGTGGAAGTGGGGTATCCTATGCACTCTGTTGCTGACGAGTCATTCGTGAAGAGATTGTTAGAAAACGATATTCTTTATATACTATTCCAAAGCTCAGAAGCTCCATCAGGAGAAGCTGGTGAAAATGAGATTGCACGAGTTGAATTAGGAGAGTTTCAGAGCCTTTGGCAAAAACACATTAAAAAATGAGAAGACTCATCCTCACGGCAGCATCGCTATTAGTAATAGTCTCATGTGGTAGCAAGAGGACCACGTATTCGGATTTGTTGGCTGATATCCCTTTTGTTGTCGCTCAATTAGACTCTGCTGTCAATGCCATGTACGGTTGGGAACCACGCGACTCAACGTATGATTCATCTGTGGATACGTTGGTTGCGGATATAATGACGAGATATGATCCAGAATCACTTGCTGGCCAAGACGCCAACTCTGTTATGCCAGCTATTCGGCAAGGTGCCTATGACGACGCGAGAGAGACATGGGCCACTTTCAAGTCTTTATGTGACCAAGGGAAATATGAGCAAGCCTTAGATTTTTATTTGGCCGACAAAGAGAATGGCGATGGTTCAAATGCTGGCGATTTTCTGGTACATCTGAAACATTCCACGTATCGATATCAATTCTTCTCAGATGTCCTACTTCCTTTAATGAGGGAGTTTCGTGGTGACACCTTCGCCGTCGATAAGTATATCGATATCTTATATTTAGAAAAGGCCATGGAGGATGCGTCAATAGCGATGCACGAAGGGGATGCGGATTATATCCCTGAAGTGTACCCTATAGTTGTAAAGGATCTTGGATTCGCACTTGCAACATCAGGAAAGATGGAAGAAGCCCTTGAGCTGTCCGGAGACTTGATAGAAGCTGCTTATTCCATAACAGGCAGTGAAATCTATGCTAATTTTATTGGGACTCAGTATGGATCACAACTGTATGAACAGAAGGGAGATAAGAAAACAGCTATTACCATCTGGGAAGGTCTTAAACAATACCTGGATGAGTATAAAGACGATTTTAATCCGAAGGATCTAGAGGTCTTTCTTCCAAGAATTGATAATGAGATTGAATCTCTCTCCACAAAATAGAATTGCAGATAGAATCGGTGTCAATTCATCCCTTGTGCGAACTACGCGGTAAGTTCTTGGTACAGCTTAAAGAGGCGAGCGACAAGCTCGCTCTCAGTAGCGTCTTTTGGGAAACCGTAAGCCTCTAGAACGGCGGCATCGTTAGCACGGTGGGCTTTCATCAGATCCGGGAAGACGATAAGGTTGCCGTACAAGTCGGCCATTGACGCATCAGGATATGCCTGACGGGCGTCCAGTATCGCCTGTGCAGTTCCTTCAATCCTTGCCCTCTGTTCGTCTGACACATCTGGCCAAGGGAAATTGTTATAGACAATCTTGATGGAGTAGTCGTAATCGCTTTTTAGCCTCCCACAAACCACTCTCATCCAGGCCATATGAACAGATGAATTCAGGATACCGAAATGGTACAGGGACGCATCTGGCATCAGGCGCACTTTGTTGCTACAAAGTACGCTATCGTCCATATAGCCCATAGGCACATAGCGTCTTCTCTGAGAAGAAACCTCCGGAATGACAATATAATGCCCTTTCGGCATATTTTCGGTCTGGAACCGAGTAGGACGGTCAGCAAGCTTTATTGTAGATGTCCTGGAGCTGGATAGGCGGAATTCCCGGACGTTCTCAATCCGCTTCATACATTCCGGAAGTTTTATCAAGTCCATCGGATTGGCATCACCCAACCAAAGGCACCATCTGGGCCGACGATTTATAAACTCATCAGAACCGTACCAACGCTTGAAGTACTTCTCTGAGCCGGGTTCTTTTTGGACAAACTCCTCCTTCTCGTCATCCTTGAAAAGATAGTTGCCTCCGTCAATGGGCTGGTTTCCCATACCAATTTCAGGAACATGACAGATGGGTGTGTTTCGATTATCTATGAACACATTGGCTGCATCCACGAGATATCCGTTAATATTGGAAGCAACTATAACATCGTTCCCGTCAAAGATTCTTCGCTTGCGCTCAGAATGACAAAGGGAGAAGCCAACAATAACACAATGCACATGAGCCTTTTGGCTGGCTTCGCTATCCCAGATAAAGGTCCTCCAGGCAAAGTCGATATGAATGCCAACCTCCATCAACGGCCTCCAGAGATTAGCCACCTGTTCGCCCTGGGTGATGGAGTTGGTGGAGACGAGCGCTGCGTGAATCTGCGGATTGATTTGCATCATCTCCAGCGACTTTTTATACCAGCCGGTCACATAGTCCATATTGCCGATATTCTTCCACTTTGCGCCAAAGACGGATATCAAATCGTCTTTCTGCTCGGCCGACATAATACGGGCACCCAGGAACGGAGGATTACCCATGATGTAATTCAACTCTGCAGCCGGAATTACCTCGTTCCAGTCCATTCGGAGAGCATTGCCCTCATGAATGTTGGTGTAGGTCTTCAACGGCAGGGGATCAAGCGCGAATCCGACAATCTCATCCGTTTCCTGCATCATCTGGGACTCAGCTATCCAAAGAGCCGTCTGGGCTACGGAACAGGCGAAATCATTGATTTCAATGCCGTAGAACTGGTTGATAGAAACCTTAATGGGGTCGGCCAGTTCGCCAATCACACGGTTATCGCCATAGATAATACGCAGTGCATCGTTCTCCAAACGCCGGAGAGAGGTGTAGGATTCCGTCAGGAAGTTACCGGATCCACAGGCCGGGTCAAAGAAAGAAAGACCGGCAATCTTGTTCTGGAAGGAGAATGCTTTCTCCCGCTTGGTCTTGGCCACGGTGATGGCCTTGATGTTGGACAGTTCCGCTTTCAGATCATCCAGGAACAACGGGTCAATGACCTTGTGAATGTTCTCTATGGAAGTGTAATGCATCCCTCCGGCCCGGCGGGTTTCTGGATTTAAGGTGGACTCGAACACGGCGCCGAAGATGGTTGGACTAATCAGAGACCAGTCGAAATCATCCGAGGCCCGCTGGAGAATCAGCGTCCGGATTTCTTCATTGATACGGGGTATCTCGATCTCTCCGGCAAACATACCGCCATTGACATAAGGGAAGGCCAGAAGGCCCTCATCCTCATACGGGTCGCGGTCCTCAATCATCGTGTCCAGCATCCGGAAGAGCTTGATCAACTGTTCACGGAACTGCGGGGCGGGGAACTGGAACATGTAATCGTGAAACATGTTCTTGCTCCCGAATATGCCGGCATCTTCTGCATAGAGGCAGAAAACCAGGCGCACACATAGCTTATTGAGGCTCCTCTGGGATTCGAGGTTGGACGGGTCTCGATACTGAGCCAGCAACTTGTCATAGAGGACGCCGACGATCTCACCGGCCTGGATGCTGACTTCCAGCTCTTTCTTGATGTGAGCGTTGGTGTCATCGACCAGGAAGGAAAGCCGGTGATACTCCTTCTCCAGATCCGCGAGTTGAATGACCTCGGGGGCATCTGTCGGATGCTCCATGTCGTGAACTTCGAAGGTGGTGAAGTTGCAGGCTACAATCCAGCGGGGGTTCATTGTGTGTGGCAAACCGGCGGCATAGCGGCGGGCCTGCTGGTAGGGAGTCAGTTCGGAACCGTCTGACTGGCGGGACTTTGCGTTCAGATCTACGTGGGAACCTTTCTGCTCGATGAGGACCTTCGTGGCCGGGATATAGGCGTCAATGAAGTCGGATCCCTTCTCCTTCGTGATCGTCTTGACTGGAAGCTCGAAGGCCATCATGGCCATCGGGTTGGTCACACCGAAAACGTCCTGAAGGAGGGAAAGCCAGAAACGCTGGGTTTCACCCTTTTCGTAGCCTTTTCCGGTCCATTCCTTCACGAATTCTTTGACGGCCTTGCGCCTTGCTGCATTGTCACTCATGGGTGCTTAACCTTGGTCAATCACACAAAGTTACTGCTTTTTGCGGATAATCCTGCGTGAAAATGAAGAAACGGAGCCTCAATCCAAGAGACTCCGTTTATAATGCGATCAGACCCCGTCCGGCTCGACATTCCCGTCAAGCATTTCATGCAAGTCGCCGGTTGGATGGCATCCGGAACCGGGTAGGCATTCTCGCCACACTCAAACTCCAGGAAGCGCACGGCGGCAGCATTAAGGAGGATTCCGATCACCGGGGCCGTCAAATTCTCTTGCCGGACCCCTCCATCTTATCCTGCTCTTCAGGAGTAAGATGAACTGCGGGCATTCCCGCTGCAAAAGTGTTTTGATATTGCGAATATAGCCATTTTGAGCGGATTATCGAAGCTTCGTGTAATAAATAATTGCAACGGTAACCATACAAGCGAACCAAGCGCCCAAAAAGATCAGGGAATACAGGATCCAGTCCCAAGTCCGCTTGGAGAGCCAGATGCCCTCACCGTATCTCTTCACATATTCCATGTCTTTAACGTGATTGTCAAACGCTTTCTTCTGGGCTTGAATCCACTGCTTGAAAGCCATCATCTGGACTACGATGAAACCGGCCATGATGGCCTTTTCCTCTTCAAGGTGAGCCGTCAGGCGCGTCTTCTCAACTTCGACGAACCCATTATACAAGGTTTGAATTTGCTGGATGGCATTGTCGCTGAGTTGGGCCGTGAATTGCAGCCTCGCATCCTTCGGCGCGTTCTCCACCAGCGAATCGAGGGCGGGCTGGATCTTGTCAGCACTATTGGTCAAAGAGGTCGTGGCCGTTTCTATCTTCGTGGCCACCGTCTCCGCGTCCTTTATGGCTTGTTCGACCCGGGTGAGGGAGCCGTTCACGCTCTCCAGGTACTGGTCCAGCTGCTCCTTCTTCTGCTGCAATTCTTCCGTCTTGCTGATGTTTCCCAGCTCGATATCGATATCATCGAGGCCGGAGGATTTGGGGTGTGTGCTATTGCTCATATGCGTGTCTTTTTATCGGTTTATCGATGCCATCCTCTTCTGGGAGGACGGACGTGAAGCTGCTGGGCGCGTTCCAGGCAGCGCTTGGCGTATGCCATGTCGTTCTCATCATCCTTCTTCTTGCCCCAGTCGTCGGTAGCGGAGCTGCCCGCACCGCCGCAGTTGTCGGCGATGGTCGTGGCCCCGTCGACGTATCCGGCGAAAAGAAGCATGGCCGTCTGAATGATATGATGCGGCTGCGAATCGGCCGCGTTCTCCGGAACGGCCGCATTCTCCTTGAAGAAATTGTACACCGTTTCGGGAACCTCGACGGGATACTCCCTGTATCCGACGGAGATCGTCTGGCGGACATTGATCGGGATTGCGGGCTTGACCGGCTTCTTCTCTTCTTCCGGCTTCGGCTGGGGATACTTCTTCGTCTTGGGTGCGACAGGCAGGGGGGTCTCGGCCTGGCGGACCGGCTGCCACTTGAACTCCTTCTCCGGATGGAGTTCCTTCCAGGTATCCTGGATCCGGGAGGGGGTGAGGTTCCTGTTCTTGCCGAGGATTGAGGACTTGAACCGGGAGTGGCCCCACAGGAGGGTGTAGCCGGTAATCTTGTCGTCGCTGTCGCGCCGGTATTCGATGCCGTAGCCGTGAGCCTTCAGATAGGCCTCATACGCCTCCCAGCTGAAGGAGTCCATCTCTTCCAGCGCGGACTTGCAGTCGAATGACAGGATCTTGATGTGACCTTCCCGGACCTCTTCGGGCTGTTCCCAGCGCCTTTCCTCGGAGACCCTGAAAGCGGCGATCATGGCCCGCTCGTGGATGCAGTGGTCGTCATTGACCTTGCCGTCCAGATCGACCCTGCTGGCGATGATATGGAGGTGCAGGATGCCGCTGGCGCTGTCCTCGTGGAGCATCGCGAAGTACTGGCTGTTCCGGAGGTTCGTGGATTTCGCGCTTTCCCGCTGGGCCATCCTGGAGAGGTCCACTGCGTCGAAGGCCTTGACGAAGTCGTCGGCGAGCTTGACCCAGTCATCCATCGTCCACCCAGCCGACTGCTCTCTGCTGGGGGAGACCTCGATCCGGATGGCGGTGTTCTTCAAGGGACGGTGGGCGTTCAGCTTCCCCCGGAATTTGAGCTGGGTAGCCTCCATCAGCTTCCACATGGTCGTGGGGTCCAGGTCCTTCGGAATCTTGTTCAACTTGACGAGCTGGGCCCTCCACTTATTGACTGAGTACCGTCCCATGTTTCCCCCATGCGATATCGCTCTTGCTTTAGCAATCATATCAGGTGCGTTATTCGGTTATTGTTTCATCTTCTTCAACAGGTTGTCCCAGTATCTCAGGACAGTCGTGACGGCCCGGACCCAGCGCTTCATGAAAGCAACGTCCTCGAAGATCTCCAGCTTCTCTTCCTTGGACTTTCCTTTGAGCGCGTTCCTGATGCCTACGAAATGCTGCCTCATCTCCTGGAGGCTCATATAGGCGTCGATTTCCCTGTCCGTAAGATGCTTCCTGGGACTGTGGCCCAGGGCGCATCTACGCATGTAGTCACTGACCGTAAGGCCGCATTCCTCGGCCTTGCGACGGATGGTTTCACTCTCTTCCCGAGTGACCCGCGTATCCAGGTGCATGGTGCGGCTGGGGCGGGGTTTGGTCACTTTCTTTTTCATCGCTGACAAACTTTGTTGGTCAGCCCCGAATGCGAGCCGGGGAGCATGCAAGCCGCCATTGGAGGACGGCAAGCGCAAGCTTGACCGTACGACATTGGCATTTCTCGCTATGGCGGTGTCGCGATTGGATCGCGGCACCTTACCGGCTGCTATAGCCGGAACTTCCCGGAACGGGCTTTCTGAGCCTTCCTGGTTTTACGTACAGCCGGGTCTGGAACCAGCCCGTGACGGACGGAGGGATCCGCTCGGACTCTCTCATCCTATCTTCACTTTCCCTTACTTCAAGAGCCTGATGCCTTAGCAGCAGGACGGTCTTCCGGTAAGGGACGGATTCTCCACGGTTGGGGAAATCCGCTTCCCGGGAAGGAAGTAAGGGAAGGGAAGAATACGGACTGGCCGACGCCCGGTAATCACTGATTGCCCTTCTTAATCTGTTTCTCAAAGAACTTGTTGTAAACGGTACGGTTCTCGAACCGCCAGTTCTTGATACAGTACACGGTGTGGACGCTTGTCCGGTTGTTCTGGACGGTTGAGATAAGCCCCAGCTCGTTCATCTGGTCCAGGAGCCTGGAAACCGTCTTACGGTCGCATTTCCACAGGTGGGAAAGTTCCACCTCGGACGCGACGAACTGACCGACTTTGAGCTGGGTGGAGAAGCCCTTAATAGAGTATTCCTCGTCGGCGGTCTTGACCAGTTCCAGCAGGGACACGAGTGCCTGCATCCGGTTGACTCCGTACTTGCTCGCGGCGAGGTAGTCTGCCTGACTCTTGTTCAGAATGAGTTGGTACGAAATAAGCTGTTCCATCATTGAATAGGGTTTGTGCGGAAGGGGAGTGTCCCAGCCGCGGGTTAATCTTTCTTGTTCTTCAAGCTCAGCCTCTCCATGTGACGCCGTGCTTCCTCTTCGATCTCTTCCGTGGAGAAGACGCGGTATTGGCGGATCCAGGTAAGGATGTCGGCCTTGTCGAAGAAGATCAGCTTCCCGTTCGGGCGGTAGAAGGGGATGGTCTGGTTGGAGGTCATCTTGTAGAGTGAACTCCGGGCGATCCCCATATACTGGGCCGCTTCCTGGAGGGTCAGGACCTCCTTGCCGGAATCGAACTTGTCTTCAAGGTTCCTGACTCTCTTTTCAAGCTCGGCAACATACTTGGCCAGTTCGCTGTCCATCTGGACGGATTTCTGCTGGGTCATAGGTGAAATGGATTAGTCTGTTCTGGAATTCAGTTCAAGGAGTTTCTTCCGGGCCGCCTCCTGCAACTCGGCTTCGGACATGACACGGTTGCTGCGGATCCAGTCGAGCAGGACGCTCTTCTCGAAATAGATCAGCTTGCCAGCCGGTTTGTAGAAGGGAATCCGGTTCTCGTGGGTCATCTTGTAGAGCGTGCTCTTGGCGATGCCCAGGAAACTGGCGGCTTCCTCCAGGTTCAGAACCTCCTTCGCGGAGTAGCAGAGGTTCTCCAGTGTCCGGACCCTCGACTGAAGGTCCGTGAACTTACGGTCGCCGTCCTGGACGGCTTGGTTTTTCTTGCTTTCGTTCGCTTCTGTCATATACACAATTTATTAGAGTTTGCGTTTCGTTTTCCTGCCGCAAAGATATATAATTATTCTTTAAATAAACAAGCGTATATTATTGTATTACAGCGTGTTAGAAGGATTGAAAACGCCTGTTTTGCCGACAATCCAGAGGTGTCGGTATGGCAAATCCGAGTGAGCTTTGACGGCAAAATGGATGTACAATGGAGCACTCCGAAACGTGGCATCCGGAGAGACCTTCCTGGCGGATAGTCCGGTGAGATAGAAGAGGTGACAGACACGCAGGTTGTACAATCCCGGCAGAAGGAACGTGGCAAAACGGACGGCAAAAGAGATCTGACCGTCTTGTACAATGCGCACAAGGAAGGATGGCAACACGGGAGAAGGTTTGCCATCAAAAAAAAGTTTGAAAAATTTTCAACTTTTTTCGTCCGGAGTGTCAGAGTACCCGATTTGGAGTATCTTTCGCGGTATTCTGACCCTGGGGAACGATGAGTTTCTTCGCTGGAGAACAGTCGATTCCTGCCCGGATTCTTGGTCAAGACGGGACAATTTCGTACCTTTGTAGTCGAAGGATGCAGAGGTAATCTGAACAGGGCATCCGGACAAGCAGCTCTTTGAATCGATAAATCTGATTTTTGTCCCGTTTTTGTCCCGTCGCTTTTCGGACAAGCGGAACAAATCGCTGCAAGTAATTGATTCACACTTGGTTCAAGACAACCCCCGAATTCGGCTAACAAGAACCACCAGAACGGTCCCTGCGACCCAGTGAAGGTCGCATCCGTGAGGAACTGGTTCGTCTGGAAGATGACCTCGTCGATCTCTTCCTCCAGGAGGTTCACCCCGAGGTCCGATACGATGTCTGCCATGGCTTAGGGATTGGTTTGGTTGGACGTTTCCTTCCACCTTCCGCGGGCCTCGGCGGCGATCTCCGCGTTGCGGTTCGGCCGCTCGAGCGTGGCTTCGAGGTGGTCTTTCGTGCGTTCCCGGGAATCCACGGTGACGATGTACGCGATGAGCGTGTTGTTCCTGTCCGTGATGTCCCGGTAGATGGCCAGGTATTCCTTCTTCCGCTCGGCGTTGGGCATATAGGAGTTCCGGACGGCATTGATGGCCGTCTGGAAGAGGTGGTAGCGCTCTTGCCAGAGGGTGAGGTCACCGGCGTTGCCGCCGACCTCCGTGAGCCGCGCGATGTTGCGGTTGAAGGCCTCCAGGCGGGACTGGATCTTCGGCCCCTCGGCCTGCCAGGCAAGGTCCACCTGGCGGTCGGCCATGTTCAGGGCCTCGACCTCCGCACGCTTGGTGAGCGAGGTGTCGATCTGCTCTGAGATGCCCACCTGGACAGTGCCGTGCGCGGCCGCCTCGGAGCGGTAGCGGAGCTTATTCGTCTCCGCCGCGTCCTGGTAGTATTTGTTGTGCACGAGGCTGTAGTAGGCCCTCGGGGTGAGGGACCCGACGCCGGTCTCCATGACCGTGACCTGGTACATCTTGGTCTCGTCATGGTTGTAGGTCACGTACTGCGCCCTCGCGTTGAGCAAGGGGAGCAGGACGGCAAGTATGATGAGTAAGCTTCGTTTCATTGTCATTTCCATTTTAGTAGTCCAGGCGTCCGGCGACCAGCCATCTGCCGAAGGCATCTTCGACGATCTCCGGGATGGTCTTCGCCTGGTAGACCTGCGCCTTCCAGTAGCCGATCCGAACCTGGATATATCTCCACGTCTCGAAATAGGCCCTGTTCAAGTGCATCCGTATGTTGTCCAGCGACCGGTTGATGGACTCGATGATCAGCAGCAGGTCGGACGCGCTGCAAGCGGCCGCCCCGGTCGCGTAAAGCACCAGGTCGCTGAACGACCGGTAGATGCCCTGGCCCTCCTCGGAGAGCCGCTCCAGCAGGTTGCGGTTCACCGTGATGATGAGTTGGTCCGTGCTGACGATGTCGCCCTGGCTGAGACACTTGTCCCAGAAGGCCGTCAGCATGACCTTGTAGTCTTCTATCCGCTGCTTGAACGTCTCGTAAGTGTCGTAGGTATTCAGGGACGTGCGCAGGGTCTGGTACATGATGTCTATCACGTCGAAGGCCCGGGTGTACTTGTCCAGCTCGACGTTGATCTCTTTGTAAGTGACGTTCGCGTCCCGGCTGTAGCCGTGCAGCAGGGTGTTCGCCTGCTCGAGGGTCGCCCGGGCCAGCAGGAGGCTCCGCTGGTCCTTGTGGTCGGCGATGTACGCCTCGATGGACGGCACGTCGAAGCTCCACTGCGCCAGCGCGTGCATGGGCAGCAGAAGCATCAGGGAGAGTATGGTCAGGATCCGTCTCATGGCTCGTCAGTCTCTTCATCGTCTTCGTCACGCAGGTAGGCATTCCTGATCCAGCGCTTCCTGCACTCTTCCACGATGGTCATCCGACGTCCCTCGTCGGCATTGACGTAGGGCGCGATGTCCTTCAGCACGTCGATGATGCCGTAGCGGTAGGACATCATCTTCTCCAGCGACACGAGGTCGGCGTAGATCTTCGTCAGGCGCGTGTCGACCTCCCGGGCTATCTCCAGACGGTCGCTGGACCAGAGCAGGTGCCACTGGTCCTCGGTCGTGTCCTCCTGGATCGGGTCGCTGCGCATGTACTCCACGGAGACGGTGCAGTTGGGATTCTCCCGGGCAACCTCCGCGATCTTCGCGTTGACGATGTCCGCCTTCTCGCTATCGCTCATCTCCGGGTCGAGCTTCACGACGGCCGCTACGTGCGTGTCGGAGTACTCTGCCGAGAGGGACCAGTCGATCTGCACGATGGCCCTGAGGATCTTGATGCCGAGGAAATACCTCGGCTTGCGGGCGATCGAGAGCTTCGCCTTGAAGGAGACCTGTCCCCGGAGGCTGGACATCGTGGCCTTGCGCGTGAAGGTGTATCCGCTCCAGGAACCGGCGCCCTGCCAGACGAGGCCGAAGGCCTCCTGCAGCTCGGCCATGATAGCCGGGATGCGGTGGTAGTCGTCCGTGGACACCTCCTCGCCGCTGTACGCGTCGTCCAGGGCAGTCTCGATGTCCTTGAGACGTTCCTGCGCGGCTCGCAGCTGCGCCTGCAGCTCCTCTATCCTGTCCTTGTTCGCGTTGTACTCCTGACGGAGCACGGCGGCATCCTCGATGCTCGCCTCGCTGATCTGCCGGAGCAGCTCCGCGTTCCGCTGCTGGAGGGCGAGGATCTGGGAGGTCAGGGCGTCTATCTGCGCCTGGGCATCAGCCTTCATCGACTCCAGCTCCGACGTGTCCGTGGAGCCGTCCGTGACGGAGGTGCGCATGGAGCACTCCTTCGTATGGGCGGAGAGCGTGGCGCCGCAGGTGCCGCACTTGTATCGGGTCGATCCCTCGGACAGCG
>JAEEGK010008384.1_pt1 | contig 24409 bp, 20 predicted proteins | sample 8958771 | NCBI WGS metagenome assembly JAEEGK01 (sample SAMN16246547, study PRJNA631951) | gut metagenome | biome: gut microbiome; feature: rumen; material: SC-attached | host: Bos | place: Iran: Karaj | collected 2018-10
CAACCTTATGGGCAACGCATTCACACGTAACCTCACAAACGGCGATGTGAAACTCGGTGACAGCTATCTCACAACTTACTATGTTGTTGAAGGTGGTAGTGAACTCGTAGCACGTCAAATTGATACATATCCTATCAAACCTGGTCAAGGATTCATGGTTCAAGCAACAGCTGAAAACCAGAAACTGGTGTTCAACCCAGGCTCTGCAAAAGGCCACTCGGCAAACAACGGCTACATCAGCATCGCTGTTGGCAACGAGTCATTCAACGATATGGCTTACATCAACGTCGCTAACGGTAACACCTTGCGTAAGATGACCCTCAACGCCGATGGCCCGAAAGTCTATGTGATGAACAACAATTTGGACTATGCCGCAGCAAGAGTTGAAGGTCTCTCGGGCTCAATGCCAGTATGCTTCCAGACCAAGAATATCGGTACATACACAATTACCATCCAAGCTAACGAACTTGATGTTGAGTATCTGCACTTAATTGACAATGTGTTGCATGAAGACATCGACATGCTCCTCGAGCCAAGCTACAGTTTCATTGCATCAGGACACGACTATGCCGCACGCTTCACACTCGTGTTTAAGGCAAATGCCAACATCGACGAAATCGAAGTCAATGACAACTTCGCTTACCAGAATGGCAGCGACATCATCGTCAACGGCAACGGCGAACTCCAAGTGTTCGACGTGACAGGCCGCATGGTGATGAACACTAAGATCAACGGTATTCAGACAGTGAACGTCCCTGCAACAGGAATGTACATCTTCAGAATGGTCGGCGAATCAGTTCAGACTCAGAAAATTGTTGTTAGATAACATTAAATGGAAAGGATTACACTATGAAAAAGATATTATTAGCAGCAGCATTGGTTATTACGATGGGCCTCGGCGCCAACGCACAGTATTTCAATGGCGGAAGAGACAACTTCTTCAACGACTGGGATGAAATAGGTAACGGCCTTGACAGAACAGGCGTCGATATGCCTACCCTTCCAGGCTCACACGGCTACACTGACGACGTGTCAGCCCCTCTGGGCAGCGGATTGTTAGTGCTTACCGCACTGGGTGGCGCCTACATGATAGCAAGAAGGAAGAAGGAATAAACCTTAATCACCTTAGCGGCAACCTTAATGGCGTTAAGGGCTTTAATGGCTTTAACGCCCTTAGGGCTGCCGCTTAAGGTATTTAAAGTATTATTGAGAAGCTGCCCTACTCTTGTTAACTAAAATCACTCCGGTGAAGACAAGGGCAGCAGCCAAAACCTTCTGCCAACTGAGGCGGTCCATGCCTGTGACAATGCCCATCACAGTGGCGATAATAGGCTGCAAATAGCCGTAAAGACTGATGACCGTCGGACGTAACACCTTCTGCCCTACCGGAATCAGGAAATAAGCGACGAAGGTGGAGAAAAGAATCACAAAACCAAGCTCAAGAAGGTATTTCGCAGGCATAACCGCCATATTGAGACCTACCAACTCCTTGATATCTAATGGGATAGCGACGACAGCCGAGAAGAGGAACATCCACTTCATGAAGGTGACGACGCTGTATTTTGTGATGAGCGGACGGAAAGCCCCGAGATACAAGGCAAAGAAGATACAGTTGCCAATCATATAGACAATGCCCATGGGCTGAGTCTCAGTGACACCGCCACCATCGACACGCACGGTATTGAAAACCAATAATATGACACCCAAGAAACTCAACGCCACACCGCCAGCCTTCTTCAAAGTGATAGGTTCTTTCAACACTATCGCCGCGATAAACATGGTGAAAATAGGTGTGAGCGGAGTGAGAATGCTGGTGTCGAAAGGCGTGGTCATGGTGCTCGCCTTTAAAAACGACCACTGCGTGAGAAAGAGACCGAGCATCGAGGCAAGAAAAATCTTCGGGAAGTCCTTTAATTCGACCTTTTCCTTCGGCAGAAACAACGACGTCAGCCAGAAAAGCACAGCAGCACCTACCGCACGAAAGCAAAACAAACCCATCGGCGATATCAACGCCAACATCGACAAATCCCTGCAGATAATGATGTTGAAGCCGAAAATCGTGTAAGCGATGAAAGCTGAAATATGACCTAAAGACTTTTTCATAAGCGGGTGCAAAATTACAAAAAAAGTCGCCAGTCTTTAGTTTTTAGTCTTTAGTTTTTAGTTTTTTAAAATTATAGCAACTAAAGACTAACGACTAACGACTAAAAACTGTATTTTTGCAAATTGAAAATTAAAATACATAGAAATATGAGTAGAAAAGAAACTCCGGTCCTACTTCTGACCGGTTATCTCGGAAGCGGAAAGACAACTTTGGTAAATCATATCCTTTCAAACAAGAAAGGCATCAAATTTGCAGTGATTGTCAATGACATAGGCGAGGTGAACATCGATGCCGACCTCATCCAGAAAGGCGGCGTGGTGGGCAAGAAAGACGAGAGCCTTGTGGCGTTGCAGAACGGATGTATCTGCTGCACCCTCAAAATGGACCTCATCGAGCAGCTCACCGACATCATGAAGATGGCGCGTTTCGACTACATCGTTATCGAAGCCAGCGGCATCTGTGAGCCTGAGCCTATAGCACGCACCATCGCAGGAATCCCGCAGATGGGCAGGGAATACACACAGTTTGGCACCCCACGCCTCGACTGCATAGTGACAGTGGTCGACGCACTTCGCATGAAAGACGAGTTCGCATGTGGCGAGAGCCTCAAAAACGAGAACATCGACGAGGAAGACATCGAAAACCTCGTCATTGAGCAGATTGAGTTCTGCAACATCGTGATATTAAACAAGGTGTCGGAGGTGGAGCCTAAAGAGCTCGAGCGCATCCGCCAGATTGTGAGAAACCTCGCACCAGACGCCCAAATCCTCGAATGCGACTACGCCAACGTGAAACTCGACCAGATTATCGACACCTATATGTTTGATTACAACGATGTATCAGGCAGCGCCGGCTGGATAAAAATCCTCGAAGGCCGCGATGAACATGACGATGATGACGACGACGATCATGACGAACACCATCATCACGAGCATGAAGAACACGACCATGAGCATCATCACCACCATCATCACGATGAAGACGAGGGTGAAGCTGAGGAATATGGCATCGGAACATACGTCTACTTCAACAGAAGACCTTTCGACACGCTGAAATTCAATGACTATGTGTTGAACAGCTGGCCAAAGAACATCATCCGCTGCAAGGGATTGTGCTATTTCGCTGACAATCAGGACATGTCGTACATCTTCGAGACCGCAGGCAAGCAGAAAAAACTCTCGGAAGCCGGCTATTGGTTCGCGACCGCCTCTGAGGAGGAGTTAAGACAGTTCGCTGAGCGCGACCCAAGTATCTTAAAAGACTGGGACGAAGAGTACGGCGACAGAATGGAGAAGATAGTGTTTATTGGACAGAAGCTTGATAAAGCAGCAATCAAGAAAGCACTTGACGACTGCTTGTTTTAGTCTTTAGTCGCTAGTCTTTAGTCTTTAGCAACTAGTGACTAACGACTAGCGACTAGCGACTCCTTCACGGCAAACGGCAACGCCAGCAAGAACGTGAGTGCATCGGCGATGGCTTGCGTCATTTCGACACCTTGGAAGCCGATGAAATGAGGCAGAATCATGATGGTCGGGATGAAGAAGATACCTTGTCGCCCCATTGATAACACCGTGGCTATCAATGTCTTACGAATGGTTTGATACATCATATTGGTGACGGTGCTCACCCCGATGAGCGGGAATGACAGGCACTGCCACCGCAATACTCTTGTGCCTATTTCCACCAGTTCGACATCCTCGCTGCGGAATAATCTGATGATATCAGGAGCGAATATTGAAAACGCTATAGAAATGATTATCAATATGATAGTCGCCAAAACTGTAGTAAACACGAACGACTGTCGCACACGCTCATAGAGTCGGGCCCCGTAGTTGAAGCCGCAGACTGGCTGGAACCCCTGCCCTATTCCAAGAATCATTGAAAAGGCGAACATCATGACGCGCGACACTATGGCAAATGCAGCTATTGCGCTCGCCTCTGTTCCAGGAGCAGCGTAGTAGGCGGCGTATCTGTTGAGCATTATCGTGCTGATGCAGACGAACACATGACGGGCCAACGAAGGGTTGCCTCCTTTGAAAATGTCCTTATAATTCTGCAATGACGGACTGAAATTTCTTATTCGGATATGCACGTTGCCGCTCATCTCGGTGCCCATCAAAAGGATGAACCAGCCCGTCATCTGGCTTATGCAGGTGGCAAGCGAGGCACCCATCACACCCATGTCGAAGACATAGATAAACAAGGCATCGAGGAAGATGTTGAGGACGGCTCCTGTGGTGATTCCAACCATGGCATAACGCGCGTTGCCCTGCAGACGAAGTTGGTTGTTAAGTGTGAGCGACGACATCATGAACGGCGTTCCGATGAGGATAAACAGCAGATAATCATTGGAATGCGGCACAATTTCAGGTGTAGCACCCATCATTCGCGAAAGCGGAGAGAGGAAGAAAAGCCCTATGATGGCGGCTATGGTGCCGAGTCCCATTGAAGAGAGGAAACCCGTGGCAGCCATCTTCTCGGCATCGCCATATTTCTTCGCGCCAAGAGCAGTGGAGATGTAGTTTCCCGAGCCGTGACCGAAGAAAAATCCGAACGCGTTGATGAATGTCATGTAGGCAAACGACACCCCGACACCCGCCGTGGCCTCGGTGGAGATATGCCCGACAAAAAACGCGTCGATGATGTTGTACATGGCGATAACCAGCATAGAGACGACCGTTGGCCAAGCCATCCTTATAACCAGCTGACGCACAGGACTTTCAGTCATCAAAACGAAACGTTCGAGCCTCTGCTGCTCGTCATTATCGCGTCTCGAACCAAAAATCTTCTTCATTCTGCAAAATTACAAAAAATAAAGGTTCGTAATATAATTTTCACTATCTTTGCAAGTTATTTATATTGGATAAATTTTTTATGGAAGAGAAAGAATTAGATAAAGATTTGAACGAAGAAGGTATTCTTGACGAAAATATATCGCAAACCACCGAAGACGTTGACAGTCTGCTGAAATCGGCACCTCAGAAAATCAACATGAAAGACGAGGACCAGGAAGACCAGATGGTGAACAAGCAGGACGACGGCGTGGAGTTTAAGGCGACATGGCCGCTGCACGACGACATGAAAAAGACGCTCACCAACGATTTTCACCGTGGATGCCGCATCAAAGCCGACAAATATGAGTTCGCGAGCAACGTGCTGTGCCACGGACAATGCAAGCTCGACAGCTTCAACTGGCTCAAAGACTTCGAGAACGAGCCCCCGAAAGAGGGCGAGCTTATGATTGCAGAGGTGCGTTTCAAGAACGACCGCAAGGACTTTTACAGCTATCCTTCAGAGATGAATCTCCTTGAGGGTGAATTAGTTGCGGTGGAGACGGCCATAGGACACGACATAGGCATCGTCACCATGGTGGGCGAACTCATCAAGAAACAGCGCAAACGCAAAAAGAATAACACTCCTGTGACGGAGCTCAAAAAGATTTACCGCCGTGCTCGTATCAACGACGTGGAGAAGTTCCTCGAAGCCATCCGTCAGGAAGACCACACCTTGTACCGTAGCCGTGAGATTGCATCGAGCCTGAAACTCGACATGAAGCTCAATGACATTGAGTATCAAGGCGATAGAACAAAAGCCATCTTCTACTACACCGCCGACGGTCGCGTCGACTTCCGTGAGCTCATCAAGAAACTCGCCGAGGAGTTCCATGTGCGTGTGGAGATGCGTCAGATCGGATTCCGTCAGGAGTCGGCGAAGCTGGGAGGCATAGGCTCATGCGGACGTGAGCTCTGCTGCGCCTCATGGATCACTGATTTTCAGTCGGTTACAACCAACGTGGCAAGAGTTCAACAGCTCTCGCCAAACCCACAGAAGCTCGCCGGCCAATGCGGCAAACTGAAATGCTGCCTCAACTACGAATACGAGACCTATATCGACGCTTTGAAGGCATTCCCTGATAATAGAATCGTGTTGAAGACCAAGAAAGGCGACGGAATATATCAGAAAATCGACATTTTCAAAGGTTTGATGTGGTATTCTTACCCGTTTGACCGCAACAATATGATGGCAATTCCTGCGGAGAAGGTGAAGGAAATCATAGAAGACAACAAGAAAGGCGTGCTTCCTGAACAGCTGGAGGACTTCGCGTTCATCAAGGAACAGAAGAACAACGACTACGGTGAAGATGGCAAGCCGGCGGATTTGTCGAAACTTGAATAGCACCCGTCATTTCGACTGGACATCGAACGAAGTGAGATGGTAATGGAGAAATCTCCGGCAGATGATTGATACGGAACTATTCAAATGGCGGTGATTATTCGCCTTTGGCGAATGCTTTCGCTTAGCTCAGGTCTCGACAAACTCGAAATGACGATACACAATGAAAATGAAAAAGATATTATATATATTGTTTTTAGCGATCTTGCTGGCTTCGTGCGGCAACGACAAGCTATTCAACGAATGCATCGTGATACCTGAGGCGAAGTGGGACAACCGTATGATCCCATTTTTCGACATGACGGTCAACGACACCTTGACAGATTATGCTTTCTATCTGAATATCAGGCACTTGGAGAACTATCGCTATAGCAATCTGTACGTCTTTTTACATACTGAATTTCCGAACGGCAACATCACCCACGACACCATAGAATGCACCTTGGCACGCCCCGACGGCAGCTGGATGAGCAAAGGCAGCGGCACGATAAGGTCGGCGAAGATACTGTTGAATCCCGCGCTGCGTTTTCCGTTAAGCGGAAACTATCATTTTGAGATTGAGCAGGCGATGCGCGACGATGTCCTGGATGGCATCACCGATATCGGCTTAATCTTTGAAAAATAATAAGTTATGGCTAAAAAGAAACAAAACAAAAAAAGAGATGTCAAGGTCTATATGATAGTCCTGTGGACTCTTTTTGTGCTTTTTGGTTTTTCCATATATCTGATTTTCCACGGCATCACGCACGAATGGTTTGGCGACATGCCCACTTTTGAGGAGCTGGAGAACCCCGAGACGAACCTCGCCACCGAGATATATTCCGCCGACGGCAAGATTTTGGGAACTTATTACATCGAAAACCGCTCCAACGTGAGCTATGAGGACATCTCGCCATATCTTGTGAACGCCATCGTCGCCATCGAAGACGTGCGTTTTTACGAACACAGCGGCATCGACATGAAAGCCCTTTTCAGGGTCGCCAAAGGTGTGATGACGGGCAACTCGGACCAGGGCGGTGGCAGCACCCTGACACAGCAGCTGGCAAAAAACCTCTTCCCTCGCGGGGAAAACCTGAGCAAGTCACAACTCGTGATTCGTAAGTTCCAGGAATGGGTGACAGCAACGAAACTCGAATATAACTATTCGAAAGACGAGATCATCGCGATGTACCTCAACACCGTGTTTTACGGACATAACGCCTACGGCATCAAGAAGGCGGCGGAGACGTTTTTCGGCAAGGAACCTGACTCTCTCAACCTTCAGGAGGCGGCATTGCTCGCAGGAGTGGTCAACGCCCCGACAAAATTCAGTCCTAAACGTAACCCGGACAATGCATTATACCGTCGCAACCTCGTTCTTAAACGCATGGAGACCAACGGCTTCCTGAGTCCACAAGAATATGACTCCGTGTCACAGCTGCCCATCGACATATCGCATTTCGGCGTGATAGACCATAAATCGGGACAGGCCACGTATTTCCGCGAGTTTTTGCGCGGCATGATGCACGACTGGGCGAAGACGCACTACAAAGCCGACGGCACGCCATATAACATATATAAGGACGGTCTGCGCATATACACCACCATCGACTCGCGCATGCAGCAGTATGCTGAAGAGGCGGTGCGCGAACATCTGGCTTTAGACCTTCAACCGGCGTTTTATCGTCATTGGAAAGGCGACCCTAAGGCACCATTTGTGCTGCCGACGCAGAGAGATGTGGACGATATAATGATTCTCTCTATGAAACGCTCGGAACGTTACCGTGTGCTGCGTAACGCAGGCTGGCCGATGGACTCTATCATCGAGAACTTCAACACCCCTATCCCGATGACGGTATTCTCGTGGGAAGGCCCCATCGACACGGTGTTCACCCCGATGGACTCGATACGTTACTGCAAGTTTTTCCTGCAGTCGTCGCTGATGTCGGTGGAGACCGGCACAGGACATGTGAAGGCATACGTGGGCGGCGACGACTACCGTTTCTTCCAATACGACCACGTGACACAGGCAAAACGTCAGGTCGGCTCGACATTCAAGCCAATCCTTTACACCTTGGCGATGCAGGAAGGAGAATACACCCCGTGTACCAAGGTGCCTAACATCAGCTATAGCATACAGATGCCTGACGGAAAGTTCTGGGAGCCCAAGGACTCAGGCAAAAACAAGTTCGGCGAAGAGGTGACGTTGAGATGGGCGTTGGCACACTCCAACAACCGCATCTCAGCCTACCTGATGAAACGTTTCGGTCCTGAAGCCACCATACAGATGGCTCGCAGGATGGGCATTAAATCCGACATCCCGGCAGTGCCTTCGATATGTCTCGGCGTTTGCGACCTATCGCTTTACGAGATGGTGGGCGCAATGAGCACTTTTGCCAACAAAGGCGTTTACATCCAACCCATCTTTATCACAAAGATTGAAGATAAAAACGGCAACGTCATCCAGACTTTCAAGGCTGAACAACACGAGGCTATGGACGAGGTGACAGCTTACAAGATGATAGAGCTGATGAAAGGCGTTGTGTATGAAGGCACTGGAGTAAGGTTGAGATACAAATACGGCTTGCGCAACCCTATCGCAGGCAAGACCGGCACCACACAAAACCAGAGCGACGGATGGTTTATGGGCATAACGCCAGATCTGACCACCGGCATCTGGACCGGAGCTGAAGACCGCTCTGTGCATTTCAAGACAATAACACTCGGACAAGGCTCCAACATGGCGTTGCCTGTATGGGCATTATATATGAAAAAGGTGTACTCCGACCCGACGCTGCACATCAGCCAAGGTGACTTCCAGAAGCCGCTATCGAATGTCGATTTGGAATTCGACTGCGACAAATACGAGGAGGAACAAAGCGCGGCAGCGACACCGGAAGTGACGGAAGAAGACGAATTTTAAATAGGGATACGTCATTTCAACCGACCGAAGGGAGTGGAGATCTCCATTCCGCTCCGCTCCAGTCGAAATAACGAAAATGGATAATTATGGCAAACTCAAATTTTGTTGACTACGTGAAGATTTTCTGTCGCTCTGGCAAGGGCGGCAACGGCGCGATGCATTTCAACCATGCGAAATACGTGCCCAAGGGCGGTCCTGACGGCGGTGACGGAGGCAAAGGCGGCGACGTGATAATGAAAGGCAACGCCCAGCTGTGGACACTGCTGCACCTGCGCTACACCAAGCACCTCTTTGCCGGCGACGGCGAATCGGGAGGCGCTAACCAACGCACTGGCGCTCAAGGCAATAACGTCATCATCGAGGTGCCGCTGGGCGCTGTGGCATACGACGCAGAGACCAACGAACATCTCGGCGAGGTGACAGAAGACGGACAGGAAATCGTCATCATGAAAGGCGGACGCGGCGGGAAAGGCAACACCTTCTTCAAGACCGCCACGATGCAGGCACCAAAGTTCTCGCAGCCCGGCGAGCCATCAGAAGAACGCTGGATCATCATCGAACTGAAACTTCTGGCAGATGTCGGCCTCGTAGGCTTCCCGAATGCAGGAAAATCAACCCTGTTATCCGTCGTATCAGCAGCAAAACCCGAGATTGCCGACTATCCGTTCACCACACTGACACCAAACCTCGGAATAGTGCCATATTATGACTTCAAATCGTTCATCATGGCCGACATCCCTGGCATCATCGAAGGCGCATCAGAAGGTAAGGGATTGGGAATCAGATTCTTACGTCATATAGAAAGAAACTCGATACTGCTGTTTCTCGTCGCAGCCGACAGCCCGGATGTGAAGGAAGCATACGATGTTTTGCTCAACGAATTGAAGAAATATAATCCGGAATTGCTGGATAAGAAGAGGATTTTAGCCATCAGCAAGACCGATTTGGTTGACGAAGAGACTAAAAAAGAGATAAAGAAACACCTCCCTAAGAAGGTGCCGCACCTCTTCATCAGCTCGGCAACAGGCGAAGGGATTAAGGAGTTAAAGGATTTGATTTGGCTTTCATTAACAGATTAGCCGTCATTTCGACTGAAGTGACATGAAATGGAACGGAACTCCCTCTGGTCGGTCGAAATGACGAAAACAAAGAATGTTTATGTTAAATAATTGGGACCATCAGCTTTTTCTGTTTCTCAACGGCTTGCACGTTGGGTGGCTCGACCCTGTGATGACGTTCATCTCGTCGGAGTTGGGCTGGATTCCGTTTTATGCGGTGCTGGTGTTCCTCGTTTTTTACAAATACAAGTGGAAAGGCTTGTGGGTTTTGCTTGGCGTGGCGGTGGCAATAACTTTATCCGACCAGATTGCGTCTCACTTGTTCAAGCCTATGGTCATGCGACTCAGGCCGTGTCACGACCCGTTGACAAAAGACCTTGTGTATCTGCCTGACGGTCACTGCGGCGGATTGTACGGCTTCATGTCGTCGCATGCCGCCAACACCTTCGCTTTGGCGTCGCTCATCTACATGACGATGAAGAAACACTACAGCAAAATAGGCTGGGTGATGTTCCCTTGGGCAGCGGTGGTGTCGTACAGCCGCATCTACATGGGAGCGCACTTCCCCGGCGATGTGATTTGTGGGGCAGCACTGGGATTGATATTGGGATTTGTAATCGGTTTTCTAACGAAAAAATACTTGCTAAAATAATTACCCACGCAGAAATAGCAGATATGGCAGAATTTTTTCTGCTGTTTTTTTCAATTTCTGCGTGAGATTTAAAATGGGAACTCCGTGATAGCCTCAAGTTTACCGTTTTCCACTTTATAGCAAAACATCGTTTTCCCGTTGGTCAGCGTGAGGTATTTCACTTTTAGGCCAGAGTAGTATCTTATTGCCTGGTCGAGCACCTTTTCGGTTATCGGCACTGATTCCGCTTTGCATTCCACTATCATCTGCGGCTCGCCGAGCTTGTTGAAAATCACGATGTCGGCACGCTTCGGGAGATTGTTCACCTTAATGGAATACTCAACTGCAATGAGTCCCGCTGCCACTTTTCGTGTCTCCACGAGATAATACAGCATCTTCTGCCGCACCTGCTCCTCAGGCGTCAAAGAGACCCATTGTCTCCGCAAAGGGTCGAAGACAACCACTTTTTCATCAACCAGAGATGTTTTAAACCATTCCATGATGCAAGTCTATTACAATCCAAAACATTGATAAAAATTATCTGGATTGATTGTTTTTACTATACTTTCAGGATAGGCCGAGGTGAAAGTGGATGCCACTCGCGACTTCTTTTTCGGATTCCATTTAAACTCATACGCTGTCAGTTTGCCGTCTTTCTCCTCTATATAGTCAATTTCTTGTTTTTGTGTCGTCCGCCAAAAGTATGTGTTGCAATAATTTTGTGTGTAATGGTTGTATTTCCTTAATTCACTTATCATGAAATTCTCCCACAAAGGTCCTGCATCCTGACGTAATTCCATATCTGAAAAGTTATTAATCAATGCATTACGGATGCCATTGTCACAGAAATAAATTTTACGGCCAAATTTTAATTCATTTCTCAAATTACGACTGTAAGATGGAAGTCTGTAAATGATTTTTGTTTGCTCAAGCAAATTTATGTATTTCTCAATAGTTCCTTTATCAATTTCGACAATCTGTGACAATTCATTATAAGACACCTCACTTCCTATCTGATATGCCAAGGCTTTCATAAGTTTGACCAGTTTGTCAGGTTTTTTTATGCGTTCCCATTCTAAAACATCTTTGTAAAGATAACTATTTGTGAGCTGATTAAGGATTTCTTTCTCATCGCCAGGATTGCAAACAACATCAGGATACATGCCATAAACCAATCTTATTGGCAGTTTCTGTATTTCAGCAAACAACCCTATATCGTTAACCATTTCGTTGAAAGACAATGGGAAAAGCTCATATTCGAATTTTCTGCCAGTTAAAGGTTCGTTTATCTTATTTGCCAACTCAAACGATGAACTACCGGTAACTACCAACTGGACACCAGGGAAGTTATCCGTTATTAGTTTCATCTTAATTCCAACATTTTCAATACGTTGCGCCTCATCTATCACGACAATTTTATTCTTTCCAATCATACTTCTGTATCGCTCTATTGTGACATTTGAGAAAAAGTCCCTAACAGGCAAATCGTCAGCATTAAACCACAACATATCATTTTGTGTAGGAAAAATCTCCTTAAGTAACGTGGTTTTACCCACTTGTCTGGCTCCTATCAGCACAATCGCCTTTCCTTTATACAACCGTTGTTTGATAACATCATGAAGTATGCGTTTTATCATGTTTCAGTCATTTTCACGCTGCAAAGATAATAAATTTTTCTATCCAAATCGCCAAAAATTATAATATTTAGCGATTTGATTCTATAAAATTAAAGTGACTGACAAAAATAGTGATTAAAGACCTGATTTCAACAGGCAACAAAACTGAAAATCTTTGGCAGGAAGCCCTTGGTTATTCAGATACTCGATGAATGTCGGGAAAATCTCAGAAACAGCCTCGCAAAGCTCGTTAATCTCATATCCTTCAACAACTTCAAGATTGGGTTTTCTGATAGTGTCAGTTTCCATGTTTTTTTTGCAAAAGTAGTCATTTTTTTTGACCTTTTCCAGTAAAATTCCAATGCAATTCCATAGTTTTCAGAAATAATTTGAGCAATTTTGCGCTTGACAGCGGAAGCCGAAAAGCTTAAAGAGTAGGCGCAATTAAAAGTTAAAATTCAAAAAAAATCGTAAAATCTGTTCAATCTGTGAGAGAAATATTGTAATTCCTCAAAAAAAAGTTTGTAATTGCATTTTTTAATCAATTAAGAATCAGCAATTTACAAAAATTATTTTCAAAAAAGTTTGTAATAGGTCCAAAAAAAGTTTGTAATTCATTTTCCAGCTGATAATTCTGGAATAATTTTGCGATGTTGATAAAGCGGAACTTATAATTTGTGATTTGCAGGGCAAAATTATAAAATCATATAATATACAACAAATAAAACATGGCAGCGTCACGATTGATGGTTTTGAGCTTAAAGCTGGAATGTATTTATATACCTTGATAGTAAATAATATTGTTGTTGACACGAAAAAAATGATTCTTACAAAAGATTAAAGTATTATTAACGGAATATTTATATTTTTGCAAAAAATAATAAAATCATGAAAAAATCATTTCTATATCTTGTTGCGTTAGCAGCCATGATGATTCTGCTGCCGAATTGCAAAAACAGCTCCGATAACGTTTTCGACATCAGAAGCAAGTATGTCGGGGATTGGGATTTTACTGTGTGTAGGACGACATTCCTCATGGACAGCATTGCTGTGTTCGACACCATTAATTATATTGGGGGCATATTTTCAAAAGACACCGACCAGATAGATATTAAATACACAGACTGTGATTCAGTTTTATTGCACATTGACGGTTCCGGAAACCTGTCGGGATTCCCGACGCCGCAATATTCTTGTGGAGAGTTCACAAGCGACAATACTATACACCTGTATTTGCGCTGGGGAGGACTTGGCGGAGGCAAAATACATGTCGTTGACGGGATGAAACGCTAAGGAGTTTTTAGAATGCATTGTGTAAGAATAGAATTAGTTTCCTGTTCGCACAAGCCGAACATCGAGGTCATCGTCACAGCCAACGACAGATGTATCTCATTGAACGGCAACCATTTTTTATGGATTTCGGCAAGATAAAAATCGACAACGGCTGCGTTTTTCACGACACGCTGTTTTTGCTGATAAATGTGAATTACACGGAAACGTATTTCAACGAGGAGCATCAGGACTCAACTGTCAGGATTTTGAATGAGACGGCCATTGTCGGGCTGGATAAGAATCTGGAAATCAAAGACGTTTATCCTTTGCGCTTCCGCGACTCGTTGCATTTCAACGATTTCGAAGTCTGTGCATGGCAGAACTGCATGTTTTTAATCAAAGACTGGGATAATATCGTTTTGGGCGTTTCGCAGAAAGAAAAAAGCGAGAAACGCATACTATGCCGAATGGAGCGACGCGATGGAGAAATCATGTTCAAGTCATTGGTTGACAATGCTTTTATTCCTGAATTTAACGAAAAACACGGTCTCGGGACGAACCTTTGTCTCATCAAAATCGACAGCCAGAACGCCTATTTCAATGCGGCGCCTGTCATAACGAATTACGAAAATGGGAACCAGATTGAGCTGCCATTCCCGAACGAAAACGCTCATTTCGACTTGAGGCACGGCATCGCTGAATCCGACTTCGTCCTTGCCGACGCCGTTCATAAATCAGACGGCGATTTCCTCCTCTCCTATTACTGGAAAAAGGACAGGAAGCTGAGCCTCATCGACAGCACCGGCAATATTATTTGGACGATTCATCTTCCGAAGAGCTGTGAAAAGGTTTATCTGGTTGATGAGGACTGGGTTTATATTGACAAGTAAAAATTGACAGGATTGATGAGATAATAAAAGTTGTTCATATTAAAAAATAAATTATATTTGCGTCAAATTATAAATTAAATCATTTAAATAAATTATAAGCCATGAAAACATTTATACGAATCATTGGAGGAATCTTTTTAACTATTACAATGATAACAGCTGATGCACAATACATAAATGGCGAATTAGAACCATCTTTCATGGCCGGTTTAGAAATCACGCCAGAAATTGAAGAGGAATTGGCTGCAATTCCGCTATTACAAATCTCTCACGCTTCAATAACAACACCACTACCCAGCGGTATAGATAACTCCAAACGACCTTGGTTTAGAGGTATTTTTGAACAGACTGATGGATGTTGTGGTCAGGCTGCTGGTGTGGGGTATACTTATACTTATGAAGTGAATCGAGTACGCAGTTTGGCTGCTAATGTTCCTACGCACCAATATCCTACTCATTTCACGTATAATTTTCTTAACGAAAACTCTAATAGAGGTTCTTGGCCACATAATGGTTGGGATGTGATAAAACAAATGGGTGTTCCTACAGTCGTTGATTATGGTGGCATGTATAAAGATATTGGAGAAACAGATAGAATTAATGTATGGGAAACAGGCTACGAACATTACTACCATGCATTGTCTAATAAAGCAGTGCTATCATATAATAAAGAGATTATATCAGATAGTACAAAACTAAATAAAATCAAACATTGGTTAAACGATCATGGCAATGGAGAACTTTCTGGAGGTGTTGCCGTGTTTTGTGCCAATGTACTTTATTATGATTCTAGAATTCTTCCAGAAGAAAGTGATTCTACAGGTCAATGGATTGTGTGGGAATGGGGAAACCTTCAAAATGGACTTCATGCACTGACAATTGTAGGATACAATGACAATATAATGTACGATTTTAATGGTGACGGACAATTTACAAATGAAGGAGAGATAAAAGATTGGGAACGCGGTGCTTTTTTAGTTGCTAATTCTTGGGGTAATAAGACGTTAAGTCATGGACTTAAGCACAATCGAGGTTTTATTTATGTCCCATACCGTTTAATTGATGGCTTTTATAACAAAGAGGTGTATTGTCTAAATGTCACGAACACATATACTCCAAAAATTGTTTTAAAAGCTAAGGTAACTTACCCAAGAAGACGGCGACTTAAGTTTTTTGCCAATTATGCAACTTGTGCAAATCAGAATAGCACTCATATGGATAAGCCATTTAATGCATTGAACTGGGATAAACTTATTAATTTCGATACCATAACAATGACTGGGCTCACGGGCAATTATGATCCAATAGAATTATGTCTGGATTATGGACAGTTTTTTGAGCAAGAGCTAAGCAATGGAAATATTGGCAAAGTGTTTTTTGTTGTAAAAGAAGATGACATTGCGGGATATTATGATGGAACCATTTCCGATTTATCATTGATCGATTACCGATGGAACGAAACTTTCGAATTACCATATCCTGGAAATACGAGTGTGTCAATAGCACAAGATACAAGATTAGGCATCCCCTATCATCTTCTTCCATTTCAACAACCTATTGAGGATACCACTTTAATCCTTGCAACAGACCGCGTCGCTCGTCGTACTGTTACCGTTAGCAACGATGCATCTCTTATAATCAATAATGGGGTTTGTCTTGATATGTACGGCACTGAGGCTCACGACTGCCAACTCATTATAGACCCTTTTTCTTCTATCATTATTGGCGACAACGCTGTAATCACCGCCAAACGCGGAAACTGTAATATAGTGGTAAATGGGAACATACAAATTGGACGTGATGTAACATTCCAAACTGAAAACGGTGCAACACTAAATATTACAGTCAATGGGCAAAGTGATATTACAATAACAGATTGTTTGTTCGCAGGTGCATCATTAAATCTGAACGCACACTCAAGGTCGTCATCCAATATTTCACATCAAACATTTGCCACCGTCAGCAACTGCAAGTTTGAAACCATTGACGGATTGTGCGACAATGCCCTTCGCATTGATGGATATTCCAATATCAATATTGCCGACAACATCGTCGATGGTTTAGACACATCCTCTTCACGTCATTATGCTGAAGGCATTCTTATATACAACTGCGGCTCGGCAGGATTAAATAGTCTCGTGCTGCGAAATACAATAAAAGGTTGTTTAGGCACAGGTCTCACTATTTACAATTCAACTACAAACATCAAACGAAACGAGATCACAAAATGTAAATTTGGTGTCAGATTGTTAAATGGCAGCACTATTAATGGTTTTACGGGCAACTGTGGCGCAACCAACCCAAGCCAAACTCAAAACATCCACGATAACGACAATTGCGAAGTTTATGTTTATCGAGATTGCTTGCCACAAACATTCCGATATAATCGTGTCACAAACTCAGGTAATAGTTGGTTGTTTGCTTACGAAAACAATGTCAGGGATGATAAAGGTTTGTGCATGAGAATCGATTTGGAATACAACAACTGGGGATCTTTATCCGATACAATTATAGCGAACCTTTTCCATTATATTACAAACACAAATAATGGAGCTATATTCGATTTTCATCCGAAATGGACGTTTGGCAGCTGTATGTCTAACACAAATATCATAGCTGAACGCATGTCACATGAAGCCGATTCTCTTTTTGATATAGGTCTTTATTCTTCGGCAGAAGCGAGCTATATGGAAATAGTGACCTTATATCCAAACACTATTGCTGCCCATAATGCATTAAAGAAACTTCTGATTGCGGAAAGTCTTTCAAATGAGAACTATTACGACTTGCAAGAGTATTACCAGAATGACACAATCATTTTTGACAATTCTTCACTTGCTGCCTTAGCGAGAAGTCTCACCAATAAATGTGACGAATTGCTTGAAAACTACGATGAAGCCATTGCCTGGTATGAATCCATCATCGAAGACGAGTCAACAAGTTTCAACGACAGTATATTTGCAACAATTGATCTCGGCAGGCTATATTTGATTATGGAAGAGAACGGCATAAAAGGAACCACAGGGACTCTTGCCCAGTTTGTGCCTAAGTCAGCAGAAGATTATGCAAAACATACCGACTTGGCGTTGCGTCAATTGAAAGACGATTGCCCAAAACATAAATCTTCTCACGAGCTTCCCTCTCAATATTGGACCGAAGTTGTCACTTCACAGCCCGAAGGCTATGTGGTTGACGCAAACGGCGATGTGCAAATATATTCCGCCGAAGGTCTTGCATGGCTGATTTCGACTGTAAACGGCCTCAATGGACAGGAACCAGACGATTTCAACGGGAAAAATGTGACACTTGAAGAGAATGTGGATATGTCTGCCGCCATTTGGACCACTATAGCACAAGGGTCAAATTACACTCCCGATTCAAACACACTGAAGTTTTGCGGAACTTTCGACGGCAACGGGTATGATATCATAGGTTTGTTCCTTTACATATCCTCCGTTTATCCAACAAGTTTACAATTTGACTCTTTTTGGGGAAATCTTTGTGGAGCCACAATAAAGAATGTCACCATCCGTAATGTCTATGCCACAGGAGTAAGTGAGAGGGAAGGCTTGTTTTTCGCTAATGCCGATGCCAATACAGTCATCGACAGGTGTCGCTTTGAGGTCGATGAGGTTTATAAAAGTGAGATGAACGCCGATTATGCCATCTTTGGCTATAGAAATGAAGGCACTATCACCAATTGCATGACCAAAATTAAAAAAGTTGATTATGAAGGACATCTGGGTATCAATATGGATATGTTTGTACTTCTTAATGAAGGAATAATCCAAAATTGTGCCTCGGTCGCCGACTCACTGAAATATCTGTATTCATTCGCTGGAATTGCTGGCACCAACTATGGTTTGATTGAAAACTGCTACTCTTACATCGGGACATTCTTCGGTGAATATGAGATTTGGTGGCCGCCGGCGCCACGTCAGGGCATGTGCATGAACAATTTTGGAACTATCACAAATTGTTATTACAACATTGTAGGACCAGAGTCGTGGATGTCTGATGTTCCTGCCTATTACAATCAAGGCACCATCGAGCAAACCTCATCGTTTGACTGGAACGACGGTTGGATATTGACCGATTCCATCATGGAGACAAACGACCTTTTTGAAGCGCTTAACAATTGGGTTAACGAACAAGCCAACAGCAATTCCTTCGTTACATGGTGTGAAGACGATGATTTTGCAGAACACCATTTACCCAATCTTTGCAACATATTCATAAATGATATTATAGAGGTTGATGGCTATGATTCTCAAATAACCATCTATCCTAACCCAGCAAAAGAACAAATCATGATAGAAGGCGTCTCACCTGATGTAATCCAAATCTCAAACACCTTTGGCCAGCATGTTAAAACCATTTATAACACCAACGAAATCCGTGTTTCCGATTTACCCGACGGCCTTTATCTTCTCCGCATATCCGACCATAAAGGCAAAACCGTCACAAAACGGTTTATCGTAACTAGATGACGCAGCATAAGACATCTGTTGACAAGCACAAGAAGCATAATAGGTATGAAATTGCCAAAAATAAAAATGGAGAAATGACGGGACAGTTTGAGTTTATTTCTCCAAGCACCATCTGTAATATGGCAAAACGTGTATTTTCCGATTGTCATCAAGTTCTATTTCTTCAATTTCATCCATAGTTATGATAAAACCTTCTTTCAATGCGAAAGCATCCATTGCAGCAATCAGACCATTCAACTCCCTTTTTCTTGTCTCCGAATCTTTTAACGATACTGTAACCTGATAAGCGGCGGTTATTTTAGCCATATCGCGAACGATGAAATCGCATTCGGCATTGTCGTTGTAATAAAAAAGCTCTGCTTCGCGACGGCGCAGTTCAATATAGACAGCATTTTCAAGTTTCTTGCCTTGGTTTTCACTGAAGCAGAATCCAATTTGCGAAACGAGACCGTTGTCAATAAAATAAACCTTCTTCGGGCTCTTTATCTGCTCACCGACTTTATTGTCATATTTTGTCAAAACCCCAATAAGATATGACTCTTCGAGATAGCCGATATAATCGTTAACTGTTTCGGTGCTTTTGATGTTTGTTGCTTTTGCCACCGATTGGTAAGTGAACTTATGCGTATAATTGCTTGCCAGATAGTAAGCCACTTCCTTAATCTGCCTGTCGGATGGCAGTTTGTGCCTAACGACAATGTCGCGATAGATAATATCATTGTACAACTCCCTCAAATAACGAGGGTCACCTGTGTTAAGATACTGAGGAAATCCGCCTTCTTTGAGATGCCCCGACTGCATATTCAGCATTTTAGCCTTTCCTGCCGTAGTGAAAAAATCGGTCTTCTGCCATGATATTCCTTTCAGTTTGGCATACTCCTCCAGCGACATAGGATACAACTCCTGTTTGATATGCCGTCCAGTAAGCAATGTACCCAATTCCTTGCTCAGCATATATGCGTTGCTTCCTGTAATAAAGACTTTATTGCCATGATTATACACACGGTCAACGAATCGTTCCCACCCCGTAATCAATTGAATTTCATCAAGATAAAACGCATGTTGAACTCCGAAATCCTCGACAAACACTTCATACAAAGCCTGAAAATCTTCAACAGTAAAATGAAGTAGTCGGTCGTCGTCAAAACTAAAATAGTAATCCTGTTCATTCTGTGATGCTCTAATTTGCATCATCAAAACAGATTTGCCACAGCGGCGCACTCCTGAAATGACGAGTATTTCGGGTGTTTTGGTGATTTTTTCACAAGCACTGCGCTCCACGCCAAGATTGTCGGCCAACTCTCTTTGTTCGTAAATAACTTGTCGGAGCAATTCTTTCGTTACCATATTAATATTGTTTTATTTCGACCGCAAATATACAAAATATATATTATCAATCGGTATTTTTTTTTAAAAATATTTATTATCAATATGGTTTTTGTATGGATAATTTATTTTACAAATCTAAATTATTCGATGATTTGAGAATTTATTTTAGATGAATTGAGAATTTGGGGAAAAAATATGAAAAAAGTTGCATTTTTCTGTATAGATTATTATCGCTCATTCGTATTAATATAAAAAGTATTAATATGGACAATTACGACAATTTCAGAAAGGCGGTTGCAAATTTAAGCACTAACAACCTTGAAAACTATGTGGAACTATTCTTTGAAAATGCGATGAAACTTGCCATGAACAATGATATTGACAGTGCTTTTAAAATAGCAAAAGATTCGTTGCTTTTCGCCTCCTACACTAATATTGGATATAGAGTTGTATATATTATTGGTGCTTTATGCGAGCTTTGCTGCGACAAAAACGAATTTGAATCAGCAGACAAACTATTTCGTTGCGGCATTGAATATCTCGATGAAAACGACAATGATTACCCGGATGATGTTGACAGATTCCTCGATTTGAAAATCAGAATTGACAATGGATTGAAAAAACACGTATATTTGCAAAACTAATACTTCATATCATGGAAAATAAAAGAGCAATTTCAACTGCATTTCTTGATAATCTTAAAAAAAGCCGCATTTTGGAAATTGTCAAAAACGACAGAACCCTTGACATTGAACTTCGTGGCGACATTATCACCGTTTATTATCGCGGTTGTGCCATTTTAACTGTTTTAGAGAACGGCAAATTCAAAAAAAATGATGCAAAATATTATTCACATTGTGATAAAAATGGGGAAAAACAATATGAAATTGAATCTTTTGAACCAACAAATGAGAATCTTGACCAATATCTGATGCATGCCAAATATGCCATTGACAAATTCAATGGATATGTTAAGGAAAATGCTGAAACTGAGACCCAGCAGCTGATTGTGAAAGAAAACAATTACTCTTCGGTTTCAAACGACACCGATTATTTTGTGATTGACATTGAATACAAAACGCCCGCAGGAAAAGAGTTGGACATTGTCGCATTAAAATGGGAATCAACTGGTTACGATAGAAGTCATCCGAAACCAGAGAGAATGGGAATCACTGTTTTTGAGTTGAAATACGGCTGCAATGCCATCGGGAGTGGAACAAAAGCCACATCCAAGAAATCAGCATCAATATCAGACCATTTAAATGATTACAAACAGTTTGTGAGCGACTATCCTAAGGAGGATTTCATTAACGATATGCTGATGGTTTTTGTACAAAAATGCGAGTTGGGACTGATAAAATTTGGCTCAAATATTAATGTGCATTACAAAGATTTGCTGACAAAAGATAGAACAATAAAACCAGAGTTCCTTAAAATGGCTTTGGATTTTGGCTATATTTTCGCAAATTACAAGCTTCAAAGCGATGTTCTCAGACAACAATTGGATATAATTCCCAAAGAAGAAGATTTCTTGTATGTCGAATCCTCATTTATGGGATATGGGCTTTATTCAAGTATGATGAAACATCGTAAGCAGGAAGTTTTACTTGATGATATTTTGAAAAAGAAACAATGAAAATCATCTTTCATCGCGCTCATCAGATTGGCGGTTGCATCACCGAGATTGTTGCTGCTAATGGCAATAAAATCATCATTGATTTGGGCTCAAATTTACCGAGTTCAAATCAAATAAAACATGAATATTCAGAAAATGATATTAAAAAACTGACGAAGGATTCTTCTGTTATTTTTTACACTCATTACCATGGCGACCACGTCGGACTTGCACAATTTGTACCTTCAGAAATTCCACAGTTTATTGGCAAAATCGCCAAGAAGGTTATGCAAATAAAGTCTTATTACCTTCGATGGTCAAAAGATGAGATTAACAAGCTTAACGAGTTTCAAGAATACAAAATCGGTAAACAAATAAGCATCAATAGCTTTTCAATAACTCCATTTTCGGTCAACCATTCTGCGGGAGATGCTTATATGCTTTTGATAAAAGTCGACGATAAAACCATCCTTCATACAGGCGATTTCCGAGACCATGGTTATTATGGTGATAGAATTTATCAAATAATTTCAAAATATATCAGCAAACAGAAAATTGACTATTTAATTACAGAAAGCACAATGCTTTCAAGGGAAAACGAACAAGTACAAACAGAGGAAGAACTGGCATACGATGCGAAATGGATGATTGGGCATTACAAATACTGCTTTGCACTCACATCTTCAACCGATATTGACCGTATAGCAACTATATGTTCAGCAATTCCTGAAGAAAAACTTATAGTTTGCGATAATTATCAACTAAAAATCCTTAAAGCATTTTCGAATTATCCTGTTTTCAAAAAGTTCTTGGCTCATAGGAATTTTGATGTCATCAATAAATCTGATAATGAAGATTTGATAAAAAGAATGAGGCAAAATGGCTTCGTGATGTTGGTAAGACAAAATGGCCAAAACACAAACAAATTCATTGATGAGTGTATATCGAAACTGCCAAAACAGCAGCAATTGCTAATATATTCGATGTGGAGTGGTTATCTTTTCAAAGAAGATTGCATTAAAGATGAATATGTCACGTTGAGAAATCGTTTCTTAAACACCTTGTATCTTCACACAAGCGGACATGCCACCACAAAGTGTATAGAAAAAGTTTGCAAACTTGTTAATCCTCAATACATTATTCCAATTCATGGCGAAGAGCCACAAAAAATGAATTGTTTCATACCTGGATTTAAAGATATAACGATTCTGGAAAACTTCAATGATAATGATGTTGAGATTTTGTTTGAAAACTAAGAAAAAATTTTGGACGACCAAGTTTGGTCGTCCAAAATCCTGTTAATCTTGTCAATCCTGTCTGATATTAAACATGTCTGTCGTCAGACAGCTTGTCTTAGAACGACATTATCGATTTCTTGATTCTCTCGATAGCGTCCATGAGTTCAGCTTCGGTAATCACTAAAGGTGGAGCGAAGCGGATGATGTGCTGGTGGGTCGGCTTGGCGAGGACGCCGTTGTCGCGCATCTTCAAGCAGACATCCCATGCCTCTTTGCCGCCAGGATGTCCTTTTCCTTTGACACGCAGCGTCTGACCGTCTTTCACGCCCGGCTTGATGCTAATTTTTATCGTCTCGCCTCCGATTTTGAACATCCTCTGCGAGCCTGAATATGCTTCACGCAATGTCATATCGATTGACGCTGTCAGATCTTGACCTTTCATAGCCCTCGAACGGCTGCGTCTGCCGCCGCCGAAGCCACCGATATTGCTGAAGTCGAAGCCACCACCCTGACCGCCGAAAAACATATCGAAAAAGTCAGAGAAGCCGCTGCCACTGAAGCCTTCAAATCCTTGACCGTCAAAGCCTTGGAAGCCCTGACCGCCATATCCCATATTTTCGTACTGCTTCCAGTTGGCACCGAGTTCGTCGTATTTCTTACGCGATTCCTCATTGCCAAGCACCTGGTAAGCCTCAGAAATCTCCTTAAACTTCTCCTCTGCCGCCTTGTCACCCGGGTTCTTGTCCGGATGATACTTCACGGCAAGCTTACGGTAAGCCTTCTTGATTTCGTCCTGTTTTGCAGAACGATCAACGCCTAAAACCTTGTAATAATCTTTATATTCCATACTTTCTCCTCCTTTATAAATGCAGTATGAGACGGTCATAAGACCGTCTCCACACAAGTATTATATATTGTTTTTTAATGTGTTTTTTTCAAATCAATAATCGTCATCGTCGTCACCCGAAAACACTGATTTTATCTCGGTTTTGTTGATGACTTTAGTGACATTTTCGGTCTTGTTGTGATATGCAATGAGACCGGCTGCAACCAGGGCCAACAGCAACACTGTTCTAATCCATTTGTTAATC
>JAEEGK010008385.1_pt1 | contig 24408 bp, 22 predicted proteins | sample 8958771 | NCBI WGS metagenome assembly JAEEGK01 (sample SAMN16246547, study PRJNA631951) | gut metagenome | biome: gut microbiome; feature: rumen; material: SC-attached | host: Bos | place: Iran: Karaj | collected 2018-10
GTATTGTCAGCCCACACAACATTGCAAGGCGTTGTGCCATAAACGCTATCCCAATTATCATCCCAGCCTTCGGGTTTTCTTGACACTTCACAATAGACGGTGATAGGCGTTTCGTGTTCGGCAAACACATCGCACCCCATGTTGACAACCGACTTGGGAATGGTTATCTCTGTTACACCCAAACACATACGGAATGCAGCGTCGCCAATGCTCGTAACACTGTTTGGAATGGTTATCGATTCCAATCCAGCACAACCCGAGAATGCCCAGCCACCTATTTCTGTAACTGAATTAGGTATTTCAATTGACTGCAAGCCTCCACATCCGAGAAAAGCACCATCACCTATGCTCGTTACAGTATTAGGAATAGTATATATGCCGTTTTTCTTAAACGGACAGGCTATCAAGGTCGTTTTCGCCTTATTGAACAAGACGCCATCATCTGATGTTAAAAATTGATTTCTTTCATCAACATTTATGCTGCTTAGATTCCAGCTTCCACCGATAAACGCGTTGCCATTAATGCCAGTAACAAAATATGCAGAACTGTCAACCATAACCATTACTGGCACATTAACCGTAGTAACATCGCCGCAACCTGTTATTTGGGCTGTACCATTAGGATTTGTTTCGAACTTTAACTCAAGCGTTGAATCAGCCGGAACCGAATATCCCCAAACAACCGTTCCGCCGTTCGCGTTCCATGTTTCGCTCCAGGTTTCGGGTTGGCTTGCAGCGGCACAGTAAATGGTGGCGTTAGTGCAACCGACGAATGCGTTTGCTTCGTTATTTGTAACGGTTTCGGGTATATAAACAAGTTTGAGATTCTCGCATTTGGCAAATGAAAAGTTGTCGATTGACCTAATGTTTTTGGGTAGTGCAACAATTTCCACGCTTGTTTTCTCAAAGGCGCTCATACCTATTGTTTTTACCGATTTGCCAAAAGCAATAGATTTCAGGCTGCTGCAACCGTAAAACGCTGCATCGCCGATGCTTGAAACAGAATCGGGAATGACAATTGATTCTAGCGCAGTGCAATTCTTGAAAGCGTATTCACCAAAACCTTTGAGATAAGCCGGCAGTTTAACCGATTTCATATTTTCACAGTCCAAGAATGCTTCCTTGTCGATATAGGTAACCAAATATGCCACAGTATCAGTAAAAACTGCACAAGGAACAGAAACAGTATTTGCATTTCCTTTATATTTTTTCAATGTAGCAAAGTTCCCATCAGGCCAATTGTTGAAGACGAATTCAAAATCGTTGTTTTCACCGATTTGTACATTTGCATTCCACACGACTTTGCCGCCATCATTATTCCAGCTGCTATTCCATCCATCGGGTTTGCTTTCCGCTTCGCAAAAGATGGTTGCGGCCTTGCATTTGTAGAATACATAAGCATCAATTTTTGCAACGACTTGGGGAATATTTACTGCGGTTAGGTTGCTACAAGAAAAGAACGCTCTACGATAAATAAAATGACAATTGCTGTTAATATTGCATATTGTTATGTCTTTTGATTTTGCTTTTATTAGCCACAAATAAGGATTTTCAGAGTTTCCCAAATAATAGGCATTACCATACTCGTTATATTTAAGATTTTTGCAATCAGAGAATAAATCATATTCAAATACGTTTTCTCCAATACTTGTTACAGAATTGGGAATAGTTATAGATGTTACGGAAGAGCATTTTTCAAAAGTTCTATCTTCAATAATAGTAACACCATTAAGAACAACGACATCGCCACCTTTGCCAATGTAAGCTGAAAGTTGAGTTTTTTGTACATCGGAATAAATGAAATCACCATCAATTGTTCCGTTTCGGGTAAGTGCTCCAAAGCCATAATCGTAGCTTGTTGCGTTACCTGAATAAACAATATTTTTTACTCCCCAAAACGCTCCTTCACCAATATTGACAACCGTATTAGGAATGGTTAGCGAAATCGCCCCCCTACATTCATCGAAAGCATAGGCGCCTATACTTATTACAGAATTAGGTATGGTAATCGATACTAGACTGCTGCAATCAGTAAATGAATGACCTGCAATAACAATACAATTGCTGTTTATTACGCACGATGTTATGTCGGTTGATTTGGCTTTGATTAATGCAAAATATGGATTACTAGTATTACCTAAATATAAAGCGTTGTCATATTCAGTATATTGCATTTGTTCACAGCCCCAAAAGGTGCGGGCGTCAATTTCAACAATAGAGTTAGGAATGGATATTGATGTCAGACCTATGCATCCGGAAAAAGCATCGAATCCAATACTCATAACAGAATTAGGAATAGAAACCGAAGTTAGGCTACTGCAACCGTTAAAGGCATAGTTGCCAATTCGTACAACAGAATTAGGAATTGATACTGAAGTTATACCACTACAACCATTAAAGGCATCGTAGCTAATTATCCCAACTGTATTCGGAATGGTTACTGAAGTTAGTCCGTAACAATCTCGAAAAGCATATGTATCAATTTCTATAATTGTATATGTTATATCATTGTTGACAACGGTTTCCGGTATAACCAAATCTCCTGAAGGCTTTGTGTAGTGCAAATAAAAATTCCCGTTTATACAATCAGAGAATGTTACTTTAGCTGTGTATGGTTCAGTGTTGCTTGTGATTTTGTAGTACAATGTCTGCCCACTACTGCAAACGGCAGAAAAATCAAAATTGTCTGTTGCCCACGCCTGCCCGGCAAGCATTGCGGCAAATAAAAGAGAGAAAATGCGTTTCATAGAATCGTATTTTATTGTTTATTAATTTTTTTGTCGTTTGTTTCTGTAGAGACGTGCCATGGCGCGTCTCTACGAATACGAACATTCGTTATCCCAAAATTTTTCAAATATAGGAATGTTTGCCATTAAATGAAATCAAATTCCCCAATAGGGTAGGCCATAACACAAAAAAGCCTCCCGCACTGCGGAAGGCTTTTTGTTTAGTGTAAAGTTTATAGAGTAAAGAGTAAATAAGAGTAAGGTTTAAAGAGTAAAGAGTAATGTTTTTATGATTCAGCCAATCAGCCTCAAAAATCATTACACATTACACATTACACATTACACATTACACATTACACATTACACATTACACATTACACATTACACATTATTTCACCAGTCCCGAGAATCCCATAAACGCCATTGCCAGGATGCCGGCGGTGACGAGTGCGATAGGCATTCCCTTCATTGCTTTCGGTGTTTTTTCAACGCTTCAGTTGTGGTTTACAATCCAAAGGCCGTTTTTGTCACTGCCAGAGCGGTAGATGGCGTTTTCGGCTTTGAGTTGTCGGATTATCTTTTTCACTCCGCTTTCCGAAAGACCAGTAACTTCTTGCAGTTCACGTATAGTAACCTTCGGATTGTCCTTCATTGCGTTGAGTATTTTCTGGTTACTTTTCTGGTTACTTTTCTGGTTACTTTTTCGCATTTCGTTCACAGCCTGCTTCAAACAGTTGAGCATAAATGTAATGAATGATGTGCTAGAAGTCTCGCGGTCGCTTTGCGCAATGGCGGCGTAGTAATCTTGTTGGTGCTCTTTTACAATTGTTTCAACAGGAATCCAAGCAAGAATGGGGTTCCACTGCATCAGCAAAAGTGTTTGCCACATTCGCCCCATACGGCCGTTGCCGTCGGCAAAAGGGTGAATAAATTCAAATTCATAGTGGAAAACGCACGAACTGATAAGCGGATGCACTTTGGTTAGTTTCACCCAATGCAGCAAGTCGGCAATGAGCAAGGGTACGCGCTGTGCTGGCGGTGCCAGATGAATGCATTTTTCGCCGTCGAACACCCCAACGCCGCCTTGTCTGAAACGTCCGTTCTCGCGCACAAGGTCGGTCATCATAAGTTTGTGGGCGCGCAACAAATCTTTTTCGTTGTATGGATTCAGTTCGAACAGCAATTCGTATGCGTCGATGGCATTTTTTACCTCTTGAATCTCGTTGGGCGGCCCAAGTACTCGTTTCCCTTCCAGAATAGCCGTTACTTGCTCAATCGAAAGTGTGTTGTTCTCTATGGCCAGCGACGATTGAATTGTTTTTATCCGATTCAGTTTGCGCAGTTGCGGTGTTGGCTGTGTTTCGGCAATGGCCGTAAGGTGTCCAATCGCTTCGGCAATGTCGGCCACAAGCGTTGTTATCTCATCACTCACCGTAAACGGCGGCACATAAGTCGGTTCACTTTTTTTTGCCATTGTAAAATGCAGTGCGCTGCTTTTTTAATCGGTTTGCAATTTAGTGATTTTTCGGGGAAAATCGATGCCAAATCACCACAAAACCGCAATATCCCGAACACAAAAAAAGCCCTCCGCAGAAGGCTTTCTTTGTCATTTCGTATAGAATCCTAAACTCCTAAACTCCTAAATTCTAAATTCTAAATTCTGAATTCTAAATTCTGAATTCTAAATTCTAAATTACTTCACCAGTCCCGAGAATCCCATAAACGCCATAGCCAAAATGCCAGCCGTTACGAGTGCTATTGGCATTCCCTTCATTGCTTTCGGCGTTTCAGAGAACTCAATCTGTTCGCGAAGGCCGGCGAAAAGCACCAGCGCAAAGCCGAAGCCGATGGCGTTCGAGAAGGCGTAAACCACGCTCTCGAGCAGGTTGTAGTCTTTCTGAATCACCAAGATGGCAACGCCAAGGATGCAGCAGTTTGTGGTGATGAGCGGCAGGAACACGCCCAGAGCCTGATAGAGCGCGGGCGACACCTTTTTCAGCACAATCTCAACCATTTGCACCAGCGCGGCGATAATCAGAATGAAGGTGATGGTCCGCAGGTATTCAAGGCCGAACGGCACCAGAATGCAGGCGTTGGCCAGATAGGTCACAATGGTGGCGAGCACAAGCACAAAGGCCACGGCGCCGGCCATTCCGAGCGCGGTGCTCACTTTCTTCGATACACCCAGGAACGGGCAGATGCCCAGGAATTGCGACAGCACAATGTTGTTTACAAAAACCGCCGCTATAAACATTAACAAGTATTCCATAGTTCAGCCTTTTTTAAGATTTACGTAATTTGTTGACAATCGCAATCAGGAAGCCCAGCGCGATGAAGGCGCCCGGTGCCAGCACAAACAGCAGCATTCCGTAACTTTCGGGGTAGATGGCAAAATCGAAAATCTTGCCCGTTCCAAGCAGTTCGCGGATGCTTCCGAGCAGTGTCAGCGCAAGCGTGAAGCCAAGGCCGATGCCCAGTCCGTCGAACATTGACGGCACAACGCTGTTTTTGGCGGCGAAGGCTTCGGCGCGGCCCAGAACAATGCAGTTCACCACAATAAGCGGGATGAACAGGCCCAGACTTGCGTACAGAGCCGGCACGTAGGCCTGCATAATCATTTCAACCATTGTCACAAAGGCCGCAATCACAACAATGTAGGCCGGAATGCGCACCTTGTCGGGAACAAGGTTCTTGATGAGCGAAATCACTATGTTTGAGCAGATTAGCACAAAGGTGGTGGCCAATCCCATACTCATTCCGTTAATGGCCGACGATGTGGTGCCCAGTGTGGGGCACATACCCAGCAGCAGAACGAATGTCGGGTTCTCCTTAATCAGGCCGTTCAGCAGTATTTTCAGATTATTGTTCATTGTTATTGCCCTCCGTTGTTTGAGTGGCGCCGCTGTTGGCGTCGGTTGGTTTCTGATTGTTGGCGGCCGCGTAGGCGTTGTAGGCCGTGCGAACGCTCTCAAGGAATGCCCTCGAACTGATGGTCGATGCTGTGATGGCGTCAATCTCGCCGCCGTCTTTCGACACCGTCATTTTGTTCACCGCCGGATTCTTGCCGATGATTGAACTCTGTTTTTCAGGCGTTTTCACCTCGTAGTGGAAGATGGTCTCCAGCAGGCTCTTTTTCTTCTCGGTCTGCGGACGGAACCAGGTCACCATTTTGGTGCCAAGGCCCGGCGTCTCTTTCTGCTCCAGAACCGAGTATTCGGTGATGCAGCCCTGAGCGTCGAAGCCCACCATAACTTTTATCTCGCCGCCGAAACCGTTTTTCGACAGCGATTCCACAGCCGCGCCAACAAACTGCCCGTCAGCCGTGTAGGCCTTGAAGATGTTCAATCCGTTGGCGGTGTCGTTTTCAATCTTGTCAAAAGCGGGCAGCACGGCTTTAATCGCGTCAACCGATTTCTGCTCCTTCGATTTCTGTATCGGCTCCGATGTCACGCGGTAGAGCGATGCCATAAGGCCGGCGGCAATCAGTGCTATCGCCGTGAGCGACAGCAACATATTCTTCAGTGATGATTCAAGTTTTGCCATTATTTTACCTCCCCGAATCGTTTTGGTTTAATATAAGTGTTGATGAGCGGCGTCACAGCGTTCATAATCAGAATTGCGAACGACATTCCCTCGGGGAACGAGCCGAAGTTTCTGATTACCACTGTGATGATGCCGATTCCGATGGCGTAAACCACCTTGCCGCAGATGCTCATTGGCGATGTCACGTAGTCGGTTGCCATAAATATCGCGCCAAGCATAAGACCGCCGGCCAAAAGATGAGCCACAGGCGATGCAAATTGCGTTGGGTCAGCCAGATACAAGATTCCTTGGAATACAAACACAGTGGCGAAAATCGTTACCGGAATGTGCCAGGTGATGATGCGCCTGAAGAGCAGGAACGCAAAGCCGATGAGCAGCGCAATGGCCGAAACCTCGCCAAGCGAGCCGCCCATTTGGCCCAGAAGCATATCGGTTGTTTCGGGCAGTGTGCCGAAGTGGTTCTTCAGCATATTCAGCGCGGTTGCGCCCGTTTCGGCGTCGATGTAGTTGGTGCTGAAGCCTTTCGGAACAGGCCACGTGGTCATTTGCACGGGGAACGATATGAGCAGGAACACACGCCCGGCAAGTGCGGGGTTGAACAGGTTCTGCCCCAGGCCGCCGAAGGCCATTTTGCCAACGCCGATGGCGAACGCCGCACCAACAATGATGATGCCGATGGGCAGGTTCGACGGCAGGTTGAACGCCAGCAGCAAGCCCGTCAGTATGGCCGAGCCGTCGCTGATGGTTGGCTTCTGTTTGAGCAGGAATTTCTGAATCAGGTACTCAAAAAGCACGCAACTTGCAACAGATGTGAGTGTTACAATCAGCGTTCCGATTCCAAAGTAATAAACTGAAACGGCCAGAGCCGGTAGCAATGCCGCTATAACCCCGAACATAAGGTTGGGGGTTGAAACACTACTGCGAGTGTGCGGCGACGGTGATACAACTAATTGTCCCATTATTGTTTTCTACTTCTAATTATTTTACCTACAGTGTTTTTGCCCAAACGCACATAGTCCAGAATCGGACGTTTGGCGGGGCACGAGAAAATGCAGCAGCCGCACTCAATGCAGTCCATAATGTGGTTGGCCTCGTCTTCGGCCCACATTTGGTGTTGGCTGTATTGCATTAGCAAGTATGGCTCAAGTCCCATTGGGCAGGCGTCGACGCACTTTGCGCAGCGGATGCACGGTCCGGCTTCGGGGCGCACGGCCTTCTCTTCGCTCAGCATTAGAATGCCCGATGTTCCTTTCGTCACGGTCGATTCCAGATTGGCCATTGCCTTGCCCATCATTGGGCCGCCGCTGATGATTTTGCCACTCTTCTCAACGTCGCCGCCGGCAGCAGCAATCAGTTCGGCCACAGGCGTTCCGATGCGTGCGCGGAAGTTCGACGGTGTTGCCACGGTGTCGCCCGTCACGGTCACAATGCGCTCAATGAGCGGTTTGTTCTTCTGCACGGCCTCGTACACGGCAAAGGCGGTGCCCACGTTCTGAACCACGGCGCCTGCGTCAATCGGCAGTTTGCCCGATGGCACCTCGCGGCCCGAAACAGCGTTAATCAACTGTTTCTCACCACCTTGCGGATATTTCAACTTCAGCGGAACAACATCAATGCCTTGCTCTTTGGCGCACAAATCTGTCAGTTTGCTGATGGCGTCGGGCTTGTTGGCCTCAATGCCGATGTATGCTTTCTCAACGCCGATGGCCTTCATAAGAATCTTCACGCCCACAATCAGTTCGGCGCTCTTCTCAAGCATAAGCCGATGGTCGGCAGTCAGATACGGCTCACATTCCACACCGTTGATAATCAGGAAGTCAGCCTTTTTCCCTTCGGGGATGGCCAACTTCACGTGAGCGGGGAACGTGGCGCCGCCCATACCTACAATGCCGGCGTCTTTTATCTTGCCGATGATGGTTTTGGCGTCGTCTTTAATCTCTTCAACCAGAGTGTCGGTGCGGTCGATGGTTTCGAGCCACTCGTCACCCTCAACGTCGATGAACACGGCAGGTTTCTTGAATCCTGCAACGTCGACGGCCAAATCGACCTTCGACACCGTTCCCGAAACCGATGAGTGGATGTTGGCCGAAACAAAGCCGTTGGCCTCGCCAATCAGTTGGCCCACCTTCACCTTGTCGCCCTTTTGCACCACGGCGTTGGCCGGCGCGCCAATGTGCTGCGCCAGCGGAATGATGGCTGTTTTGGGCAATTGTGCACCTACTATTGCGTTGGCGGCTGATAGTTTGTTGGCTTCAGGATGCACACCGCCTATTTTAAATGTCTTGAACATAAGCAGATGACTTTATGCGTTAGTTTGTACAGGTTTCTCTTCGGTGGCCTCGGCCTTTGGCGGGCGGGGCGGGAAGTTCACTTCGTGGATGGCACCCGTCGGGCATTCGGCGGCGCACTTGCGGCACATTTTGCACTTTTCAAAGTCGATGTAAGCCACATTGTTCTCAACCGTGATGGCGTCAAACGCACACACCTTCGTGCACTTGCCGCAGCCGATGCAGGCAGCCGTGCAGGCTTTGCGGGCCACTGCGCCCTTGTCTTTGTTCACGCACGAAACAAACAGGCGGCGGTCTTTCTTGCCGCGGTTGCGCAGTTCGATGATTCCCTTCGGACACGCCTTGACGCACGCGCCGCAAGCCACGCACTTGCTGTCGTCAACCACAGGCAGTCCCGTTTCAGGGTTGATGCTGATGGCGTCGAAGCGGCAGGCCGCAACGCAGTCGCCGTGACCAAGGCAGCCGAAACTGCAGTTGGTGTCGCCAGCCGACAGAGTGGCGGCAAAGGCGCACGATTGAGCGCCGTCGTAGCGGTTCACCTTCGGGCGGTTTTGGCACGAGCCGTTGCAGCGAACCACTGCGATTTTCGGCTCACTCTCAACCACTTCCTGACCAAGGATTGCGCCAATCTTCTTCATTGTCTCTGCCGACGAAGCGGGGCATTTCAGTCCCGAAATGTCGGTAGCCGACACAAAGGCACTTGCCAGACCGCGGCAGCCGGGATAGCCGCAACCGCCGCAGTTCGCACCAGGCAGCAGCGCAACAATCTCGTCAATGCGCGGGTCTTCTTGTACCTTGAACTTTTGAGCCACAACATACAGGACGGCGGCAAGCACCAGTCCCAGCAGGCCCAAAGCAATCACACTGTACAAAACAATTTCCATATTTATTTGATTTTAAAAATGAATGTCCGTTTGAAGCGGTCGCGAAGCAAAAAAAGTGCCAGATAGTAGGGGGCGAGCGCCAAAAGTGCGGTCAGTCCGGCCACCGCTTCCGCGAATCCTGCCAGAATCATTCCCGCCAGCACCGCAATCACCAGCAGCAGCGGCGCAATGTAGCCCCAGAATAAGGCTTTTGTGGCCAGTTGCTTCTGTCCGTAAACCCGAACCTGCTGCCCAACAGCGTAAACGCGCCCGTCGGGCTCAATGGTAATGTGCTTCACCGCCTTGTCGGTCGACAGGCAGACGTCTTTCGAGTGGCAGGCGCAGCAAGCCGAGTTGCAGTCGATACGAACGGTTATCGCGTCGTCGCCGATATGCTCAATAGTGCCCAGTTGTGAGAATGATATGTCAGCCATCTGCCACTTTTTTCGTAGTGCAAATGTATATTTTATTTAGGATTTAGGGTTTAGAAAATAGATATAGATTTTTAGGTTTTGGGTGTTAGGCGTTAGGTGTTGGTGTGGGAGAGGAAGAAAAAAACGCCGCCAAAGTCTTGCTCTTTGGCGGCGGGTTGTTGTTAGTTGGTAATATTCAATTCATTACATAAACGTCACGCCCTCAGGAACCACGAACTCTTTCGGGTCGATAGTGGCGTTTTCCTGAACTTCGGTGGCGGTTTGGTTCATAATCTCCGTGTCGCCCAGCTTCATAACCGACTTCAGAGCAACGCCTTTCCATATCCACACCTCAACGTTGACGGTCTGCCCCATCTGCGTTATCTGCTCCGAATATCTCTTGCACTGACGGCCGGCAATGGTTTCGGTGCCCACTTCCTGAATTTTGTATTTTTCAATCACATCGGGCGTAAGTTGCAGATAGTTAATGGGTTTTTCGGGTGAAACGATTTTCTGTCCCATCTTCATAGCCACATTGATTTGGTAAATGGTGTCTTCGAACTGCAGCGTTTTGGTTTCGGTTTTCACCATTCCTTGGTCAACCACGGCAACCGCGGCCTGTTTCTTGCCGTAGTCGTCGAAATATTGCGTGGTTTCCACCTTAATGCCTTGAGTCACAGCGTCGAACTTGATTATGCCCGACTTCAACTCGCAGCGCGCGTCGGCGGGAATGGAAGCGTTGGCGAAAAGCAAACCAGATTTTGAGCCGCCCGGTTGAGCGCTCACACTTGCGGCTGACATTGCAGCCATCATCAGAAATAATGCTAACTTTTTCATTTTAAAATAGTTTAAAGATTAATGTATAATGTGTAATGTGTAAAGTTTAGAAGTTTAGAAGTTTAGAAGTTTAGTCCATTTTAACTATAGTTCGACATACAATTAAATTTTACGTATAAAGTAATTGTCTGAAAGACAATATTTTCATAACCGCGGGTAAGCGAAGCGCAACCCGTGGCGAAACAACCAACCAAGATTGCAGTCTGGAAGACTGAACCTTCTTAAAGTTCACTCTTTCAGAGTGTTGCCCTATATGATATTTTGACCGGCGGCTGCGCTGCGCTTGCGGCCGGTTATGCAAATTCAGTCCTTCGGACAGTTTTTCAGTAGTTTTCATTCTTCAATTTTCAATTTCCCAATAATCTCTTCTGCCGAAATGCCGAGCAGCCGCGCCTGACGGGCAATGTGGGGCAAATCGTTGTTAAAGAACTCGTTGCGGCGTTTGGCCAGGATTATGTCGCGGGCTTCGGGCGCCACAAAGAACCCAATGCCGCGTTGGTTGCTCAAAATGCCGTCGCGCAGCAACTCGCTGTAGGTGCGCATAATGGTGTTTTGGTTCACACCAATGGCCACCGCCAGTTCGCGCACCGACTCCAGTTTGTCGCCCGCCTTCAACTCGCCCTGCAATATGCGGTCGCAAATGCGGTCGGCAATCTGCTGAAATATTCCTTTTTGCTCTTTAAATTCCATTTAAGGGTTTAGAAGTTTAGAGTTCAGAAGTTTAGTTTTCTTGCGCAAAGCATAATTTACTGATATATTGACTTTTATTCATCTTTATTGTAATCGACATAGCGCTTATTGAAAAGGTGGTACGACAACACAAGCAGCGCCGTGCCAACGGCCAACAGCAGAATCTTCACCCAAAGTGAATACGGCATAGTTGCAACTAATGGGCGATACGAGTAACGGTCAAGAAATAACGACATATGCATAATGCAGTACATAAGAATCGAGAACGTTCGAATCTTATTTCTTGCCGATTCGGTGTAGACTGAGCCATATTTCGGTGTCCGCAAGGCTGTTACAGTCCAAATCATAATCCACAAAAGAATAAGATAATCAACTTCGAAGCCGTCAGTGAAAAGTTGTTTGGCCAGCACTGCGTGGACTGCAAACGGAATTCCCGCGTAGACGATTTTGATAACCGTTTCGGTGACGTACTTTTCGACTACCGACGATTCGGCAACCAAATGCCGCATTGAACTGTCGGGCAGATTGGTGCGAAAAGCCACCGCTATCACGCCAATGGCTAGCAGAAAACGCACGCCGTCGGGTTCGGGTGTTGACAACACCGACAGCACCGTGGCGGGAACCATAAACAGCACCGCCATAATCAGCAGATACCACTTATTTACACGCAGATAACTAACAGCGTAACGGCAAAATCGTTTTAGGTTAAATGTTTGATTCATAGTATAAATCGAATAAATGACACATATTACTTAACTCGGCGGCGGCGATACAAGAGAAATATTGTAATGAACAGTGCCGCATCCAGCAAAATCACGATATTAGTAGTGATTGGCGAGAATTTTGAAAAACCGTGTATAAAAGGTACTGCAGCAATACTCGTTCCACCAGTAGCACCAACACATATTGCCAAACCCCAGTTCGCTGAAACCACACTTGCACCTAACATAGTCTTTCCCAACTTGCCTGAATCGAAAACACAGACAATGGCAAATATCAATGCCCAAAGCGTCAACTCAACAATATTTGGCACTCCGAGCCCGTCAGTAAAGTAACCTGAAATACCGTTCACTCCAGCGACGCAAACCACAGCGTGAATGCCCCACGGAATGGCAATCGGCGAAAACCGGACAACGATTTCTATCAAAAATTTTTCCAACCACGACGCCGGAACAGCAAGTTGCCGTGCCAATCCACCGAATTTCGTATTGAAAACAAACGGGACAATACTGAACATAATTGTGGGTGCGCCAATCAGCCGCATTGCAACATTATCATCAAAATCAACACGGAACATAACCAAAAGCGTGGCCGGAATGATAAACAGAACGAAAACAATGCCGTAATACCATCGGTTCATCGACACGGTAAACCGTGTGTAGCGAAGGAAGCGTTTTAGGTTAAATGTTTGGTTCATAATTCTGAAGTTTATTTGGCTCTTTTTTTAGGATACATAGATATGGCGGCCACAAAAAAAACAGCACCCAACAATAACGATATGCTGTTGGCTAATGGTGATTCTTTGTAAAGCGGCACCCAACTCAACATTAGTAAAAAACCGACAGCCCCCACCATAGGCATTGCATATAAAGGTGTTACGCTGTTCATATTCCCTGTAATTGGATTTCTTTGTCTCCCTTTGTGAAACATATAAATCCAAAAATATAACGGTGTCCACAACAGCACAATGGCAAATGTTTCGACAGAAAAACCATCGGCAAACACAGTACTGATTCCATTTAATCCCAAGGCACAACCAAACGCGTGAATGCAAAACGGAACAATCAGCACCCAATAGCGGGCGACAATCTCAACAATTAGTTTCTCTAACCACGAAGACGGAACTGTCAATTGTCGCTCCCAACCAGTCAACACAGTTAAATCGTAGGTAGGCACAATGGACAAACAGAAAGTTGCCGCGCCGACTAATCCTGCAACCAACCATTCCGCCACTCTGCACAGCGACAGCACCGTGGCAGGTATTGTGAAAAACACCAGTAGCACGCCGTAATACCATCGGTTCATCGACAGGATAAACCGCGTGTGGCGAAGAAAGCGTCTTATGCTAAATATCTGATTCATAGCCAAAAATCATCTTTTCGTTGACGTTTAGGATATAGAATTGCAGCACCAGCAAACAATGCCGCGCAAATCAATAGCCACACAAAAATCTCTACGGGTGATATTTTGGTTGGTTGCAACAAAGAGATTAATCCGCAAACCAAGAATCCGCACATTGCAATCGGAGTTGTCGCACCATATTCTATTCCGAAAAAGTACTGCATTTTTCCTCTGTCGAAACTGTGGTCGAAAAACACGTAGGTTGTTACCAGCAGCATCATAAGAATTGTTGTGGGCGAAAAACCACCGGCAAATACCAGATTATTGGCACCAATGGCACGAACGGCAAGCGGAATGGCCAACGGCGAAAACCTAACGGCAACTTCCACAATCAGTTTCTCGAGCCACGAAGCAGGTATTTCCACCATTCGCGAAAATCCGCTTTTCTTCGACCATTCAATGGTTGGCAGAATGCTCAATAAAAACAATGAAATTATAATCAAAAAGTTACTGTAACGCGCCAAATTGGGCTCCAATCCGCAAAATGGCAATAGCGAAGCGGGCAGAACGCAAGCCACAAACAAAATGCCATAATACCATCGGTTCATCGACAGAATGAACCACAGATACTGCAAAAAACGTTTTATGCTGAATATCTGATTCATAGTTTAAAAGTTGAACAGGTTTAACAAGTTGAAATCTTAATTCCTAATCCCGATAACTATCGGACTAAATCCTAACTAAATCCTTAACTCACTTGTCGGCGGCAGTAGCCACGGTAGGCCAGATACCACAGCGCAAGCCCGACGGCAGCCATTACCAATAGCATCCAAAGCGCGGTGAATTTCCAAGAGAGATAAATCAGCGCTATACCAACAAGCATCGGTATAATCATTGCAAGTCCCGCGCTCTGCGTGTTGATACGCCGCAAGTTGCCGACCATTACGCCAATCGGTATCGACGCAAAAACGGCCATCAAGGCAGAACCAAAACGGACAGTTGGAAAATCGGGGTTGCGCTGCATTCCCGTGGCAGCCAACACAAGCGTTGCCGAGCCCACAACTGCAAAGATTGCAGTCATATAAATAACCAATGCAGTACAGTAACTTGCGAATTTCTCAAACGCTGTGGCAGGCAGCAGCGTGTCGAAATGTTTGTTTGTTGCCAAAACCACACCGAAAAGCATAGTATATACGCACGACATCATCAACGGAAAAGACGTTGAACCAGTGGCAAAAACCACACCCATCATCGGCAGGCAGACAACCAGCGACAAAATGGAATATGTTATCATAAATCGGTCGGTCAGCCGGTATTTCAGGCACTTGCCGAAACGTTGCTTATCGAAATTAGTGTTCATAGTTTTTGAATGTTTAATCGGTGAATTGGTGAATCGTAATTCATAAATCCTAAATCCTAATTAACAAATCCTCACTATTTCAAGTTCTTCCGTGCATTGAACAGCAGTTCAAGGTCGATTTCGGTTTGCTCGCCGTTGGCGGGAACCACGGCACGGAAGCCGCCAGGGGCTTCTTCGGCGTAAAGTGCGCCATCGGCCGAGCCTGTTGTGACAAAGGCGTAGCGTTGGCTAATGTCCCACGTGGTGCTGTTGAGCAGAACCTGTCCGCGGTCGATAATCAGCACGCGGTCAATCAGGCGGCTAATGTCGGCCACTTGGTGGGTTGAGATTAGCATCAGTTGGTCGTCGCGCAGCGAGCCTGCCGCCACCTTGCGGAAGACGTTTTTAGCGGGAATGTCCATTCCGTTTGTCGGCTCGTCGAACACCAGCAGGCGGCAGTTGGTTGCTAGCGCAAAGGCCACCATAAACTTCTTCTTCTGCCCGAGCGACATTTTGTTGAGTTTCTCGTCGGTTTCCACTTCAAAATCGGTCAGCAGGCGGTCGAACTGCGCCGAGTCGAACCGCGGATAGAACGGCTTGTAGAGTTCGGCGAAGCGATTTCCGCGAATGGCGGGAATCATAAACTCGTCGGGCACATAGTATAGTTCCTCAAGGAATCGAGGCAGACGGTCGCCAGGCGTGTCGCCCATCACATTAATAGTGCCCGATTTGGGGAACATCAGGCCAGTCAAGAGTTTCAAGAGCGTGGTTTTTCCAGCGCCGTTGGGGCCCAGAATTCCTGCAATGCCGCCCGTGGGAATGTCAAGGTTCAGCCCGTTGAACACGGTTTTCTTCTTCGAGTAAGAGAAGGTCAGGTTTTCTACGTGTATCATTGCTTTAAAGGTTTAGAAGGTTAAAAGTTTAGTGTTTAGATTGTTTCGTAGGGACGCGATTAATCGCGTCCTTTAGATTGATTTGTACGAATGCGATTAATAGCGTCCGTACTATTTTGATTTCTATTTTTTTGCGTCTGTAATATTATGTCTGTTTTGTTTGCTCATCCGTTATACTGTTATAGTGTGATATAACAGTACAAAAGTAAATTCAAAAACGATATGTGCAAGAGGGAATGTGATTTTTTTTTGAAAAAAAGTTTTGGCGGAGATAGTAAATGGCTGATTGATTGGTTGTTGACGGCGAGGCATTAGGCACTAGGCATTAGGCGCTAGGTGTTGGGTGTTAGGTACTATAATTAGGTGTTAGTGGATACTTTCAATTTTCAACATTCAATTTTCAACTGTCAATTGAATAAAAATCGGCACAACTAATTCCTGAATCCTAATTCCTAAATTTTATATATTTGCGAACCTTTTTCAGAAAGGCGAGAAATTGATTTTGTTTAAAAAATTATAGTTATGAGTAAAGTAACAGTAGTAGGAGCAGGCAATGTGGGTGCAACGTGCGCCAATGTGCTTGCATTCAATGAGGTAGCCGATGAGGTTGTAATGCTCGACATTAAAGAGGGCATTTCGGAAGGCAAGGCAATGGATATGATGCAGACAGCGCAACTGCTGGGTTTCGACACCCGTCTGGTTGGCTGCACCAACGATTACGCCAAAACCGCCAATTCTGATGTTTGCGTAATCACTTCGGGTATTCCTCGTAAGCCAGGTATGACCCGTGAGGAACTTCTGGGTGTCAACGCTGGCATTGTTAAGGGCGTTGCCGAAAACCTTCTGAAGTACTCGCCAAACGCCATCATCGTCTGCATCTCGAACCCGATGGACACAATGACCTACCTTGCGCTCAAGGCTCTCAAATTGCCGAAAAACCGCGTGATTGGTATGGGTGGCGCACTCGATAGTTCGCGCTTCAAATACTTCCTGTCGCAGGCTCTTGGCTGCAACGCCAACGAGGTTGAGGGTTTTGTTATCGGCGGCCACGGCGACACTACAATGATTCCTATGGCTCGTTTCGCAACCTACAAAGGAATGCCTGTAACCAACTTCTTGAGCGCTGAAAAACTCGACGAGGTTGTTAAATCGACAATGGTTGGCGGCGCAACGCTGACTGGCCTGCTTGGCACATCGGCTTGGTACGCACCAGGTGCAGCCGGAGCATTCGTTGTTGAGTCTATCATCCACGACCAGAAGAAGATGATTCCTTGCTCGGTTCTGCTCGAGGGCGAGTACGGCGAGTCTGACCTCTGCATTGGCGTTCCTGTAATCCTTGGCAAGAACGGTATCGAGAAGATTGTTGAACTCGACCTGAATGCCGACGAGAAAGCCAAATTCAAAGCCAGCGCCGAGTCGGTTCGCGGCAACGTGAATGCTTTGAAAGACTTGAAACTTGTTTAATAACAATAAGTTCAGATAGAAAAAGCACCCGATGAGGGTGCTTTTTTTTATGCCCATACCGATACGTTTTTCCATAAAATGGAAATCATAAAATGGAAATCATAAAATGGGAATTAGACTATTGTCTAAATCTTCCAAAAGATGGATTAGATTTTTTACAACATAATAAAACAAATTAAATCACTTTCCCTATCTTTGAATTATTGTTGAATTATTTAAAACATAATGCCTATGTAAATCGCATATATAAGACATACAGATAAATAAGCGTTAGCTTTGTTCTTGTTCTTAAAAATCGCCAAATTTTTATTGCCTACAAGATATGAGTTGATGCTCACGCATAGCGTGGGCTTTTACTTTATATGTAGGCAGGGTGTTTGGCGATACCTTAAGAACGTAGACAAGTTTTAGTCCGCGTTTTTTTATTGTCTTTTTTCAAATTATAGGACTGCAAACGTTTATTATTAACTTAAATATATGGTGATGAAAAAGCGATTTTTACTTATAGGTTTAATGATAGCTAATGGAATAGCTGTATTTGCAGAAAGTTTTGAAATAGGGAAACTAAAATATGTTGTTACCGATGCCGACAACCAATATGTTTCTGTTGGCAAGACATCAAGTAATCCCAAAGGAGCACTAATAATTGACTCAATAATTGAAAATGCAGGATTAAAATACTATGTAACAAGCATAGAAGTTGACGCATTTCGCAATTGCAAAGATTTGACATCTGTACATATTCCTAATTCAATTACTGTCATCGGCAACAACGCATTTTTTGGGTGTAGTGGTTTAACATCAATTAACATTCCCAACTCGGTAACAGAAATTGGTAGCAGTGCGTTTTATTGGTGCAGTAACTTGGTTGATATAACTATAGATAGTGATGCAGACTTCACAAATTCATATCTGTTTTTAACAAAAGACGGACTGTATTACAAAGTTCTTAATAAAGATAATGTTTCGTTGAATTCTAATGGCTTATATTCAGGTGATATTGAGATTCCTTCTTCAATTACCATCGGCGGCACATTCCCTGTTACAAGCATCGGATCGGAAGCATTTCGCGAGTGTATAGATTTGAGTTCAATTATTATCCCAGAAGGAATCAAGAGCATTGGTGACTATGCTTTTGCTGGTTGTAGTGGAATTCTTTCTGTTTCCATACCTGAATCTGTTAGGTGTATAGGGTACAATGCTTTTGCAGAATGTAGCGGTTTGAAATCTGTAGCCATTCCGAACTCTGTGACAAGCATTGACGGTGGTGCATTCTCTGGTTGCACAAATCTAACATCAATAAACATCCCAGATTCAATAAATACAATAAACAATGCTGTGTTTTATGGTTGCAACAAACTATCGTCAATAATCATTCCAAAAACAGTAATGAGCATTGGACAAGAAGCTTTTTATAATTGCAATAGTTTGGTATCAGTATCTATTCCAAATTCAGTCACGAGCATAAGCAAGAAGGCTTTCTACAACTGCACTGGTTTGATGTCGGCAGTTATTCCTAATTCTGTAACAAGTATTAGCAACGATGCCTTTCAGAATAGTAACAACATTAAAACATTGTTATTCAACACAAACAAAATAACATATTTTAACTATGAGCCACTGCTTGAAAGAGTTATTATAGGTGATTCTGTAAAAAGCATTAATGACAATGCATTCAGTAGCTCAACTGTTCTTAAAGATATTATAAGTTATGCGGCCATTCCTCCTGTATTGGCAAATGGTGCCCCATTAAACAATGTTGATACCATATACGTTCGTCCCAATAGTGTTGAAACTTATAAAACCGCAGCATATTGGAAACAAAAAGAAATACTGCCGTTTTATATTGCATTAGTCACAAGTGCAAACGAAACTTTTGGCACAGTGCAATGCGATAGTTTCTTGTTGGGAGATAAAGCCATAACTATTGTTGCTACGCCAAAAGATGGGTTTCACTTTGCTAGTTGGAACGATGGGACAAAAGAAAATCCTCGTACCTTAACTGCAACTAAAGACACCTCAATAATAGCATTATTTGAAGCCCACACTGTGGTTGCAGACTCTGCCGTGGCTGCAACCTGCTCTACAACAGGATTAACCGAAGGTTCTCATTGTTCCATTTGCAATGCAGTAATTGTCGCACAAACCGAAATACCAATGATTGCGCATACAATAGTCATCGACACAGCCATAACTGCAACTTGTACAGTGAAAGGCAAAACTGAAGGTTCGCATTGTTCAGTATGCAACGCTGTTCTTGTAGCTCAAACAGAGATTCCTTTGGCTGCACATACAATAGTTATAGACCCAGAGGTGGCAGCAACAGCTACCGAAACGGGTTTAACAGAAGGTTCACATTGTGCAGTATGTGGCGCGGTAATTGTGGCACAAGAAGTTATTCCTGCATTAGGCGAACAAGGTGGCAATACCAATCCTGGCACCGCTGTTGCTGAAACAGCCGCAAATGTCATAAACATCTACTCTGCTGGAAACACTATATTTGTAGAAAATGCCAAATCAGAAATTCGCATATATGATTCTATGGGAAGGCTTGTTGCGACTTCAAATAGAGAGGATGCTGATATTAGAATCTGTACTGCGGGAGTTTATCTTGTTAAGGTTGGTGAAACGACCAAACGTGTGATGGTAAATTATTGAATGAACTATACAACTAAAAGGACATTGTGGAGACGGGATATTTACCCGTCTCCTTTTTTAATAGGAGAATCTTTTTAAACAGATGATTAGTAATAATGCTATTTTCTTTTTTATTGGTCAAAGTTTGCAAGGAACTATAATACTATTTACCTTTTTTTTGTTTTAACACACATCAATTGTGCAATAAGTCTTTCTCCTTTTTTTGTTAAATTCCAGTCTTCCTCAAAACTATGAGAATTTTTCTCAATTACACCATAACTAATAAATTGATATTTAATTGTATCAAAATCAATTGAATCTATACGAAGGCTGTCTTTAATATTTTTCTTACGTTGAATTTCTGAAGAAATACTATCAGCAATATTAAAGGTAACGACATTTTTATTCTCAATTATAAGCGCAATTATTTTAAACCAATCAATCCACGTATAACAAACTTCTACCACAGAATCTTGTTCTGTCTCTTGTTCTGTTTCTTGTGCACCCCACATATCTGTAACCATATCAAAATGAGCACAAAACTCTTCGTCCCAATCGGCAATTTCTATTGCATTTTTAGTCTCATTTCCATACTTGGCTTTAAAAAGCCTTAATTTGTCAAGTTCTTTTCTTAATTCATTAATTTCTTGCAAAGATTCACTGTTTGTCATCAAGTTTGCACGCACCCATCCTACTCTAGGAAACATCTTAATGGTTTTGGGCAAACTGATTGCGACTTTTGCATTGAGTTCGTCCTCATTTTTCCAATATTGAACCAATCTGCCTTTTTCAACCTTTTTGCGAAAGGTGTCAAGCTTCTGCCTTAACTCATCGCATAAATCTGCTTTATTTAATGGAATTGAGGATATGTCGTTATGCAAAAAAGCTATAACAGGAATGTTTTTTGATACAGCATAGTCATATTCTTTTTCCGTATAACTGACACCATTTTCGTCCATACTACCGTATCTCGCGCCAATTATTAAAAGGTAATAATCGCAATCATCTATGATTCTTTTTATGAATTCAAATTGTTCTTTGTCCATTGCGGGAAACAACTCCATACCTGCAGGGATACAATCCAAACTCATAATAGTTTGCATCACCTTATTTCGTTCGTCTTTCAAATCAGAGAACGTTGAACTTATAAATATTTGGTAACGTTTATCCATATTACAAAAGAGGTATTATTTGGTCAATCCCGAGTTCTATGGCCTTTTCCATCGCAATGGTTCTTAATGTCTTCAATGCTCTTAATGCTCTTTTTATTATTTCAGCGTTAGGACTTTGGGAATCTAGTTGTTGCTGAATTTCAAGAATATATTGAGCCATATCTTGTTCATCTTCATCTAACCGTTTTTCCAATGATTTTATTCGTCCTAATAACTCACTTATTTTGCTACTAACATCATCAGAAATAGTCGCTGTATTATTCCCACCTATTATTTTGCTATTGTCTAATTTAATGCTGCCATTACCCGTATTTACTACATTAGCATTATAAATGTTATTAACAATTTCATTTTTTTGTTGTTTTGTCATATTACTAAAATCAATATTATCATTACCAAATAATTCTTTATTTAAATCTAATAGCATATCTAACAAATGAGTTAATGAAAAGTCAACTATCTTCATATAATCTTGTTTGGAGAAGACTTTATGAATAGAAAAAATCTGACAACCTTCCAATAACTCCTTTTGTATACAAAATAATTGGTTGGGTGTTAAAGCTCCGTATATGTTATCATTTTCAGGTATTGATTGATTTAGAATAGATAAAGTTTCTCTAACATTAGTATTCATAATCATATCATACTTTTCATTACCCAAATTCTGAATAGGAATAGCAACATTGCTATATTTCATTGCACCATACCCACACGGCATTATATAAGTTGCATTGATTTCTATTGCAGATATTTTTCTATATGTGGGTAAAACATCATTTGGTTGATAACCTTTTATGAATTCTTTTTTCACCCAATTTGAGAAATTATCATTACCTAACAAACTCGCAACAACTTGCGCCTTTCTACTAATTATTACAATGTCAGAGTTGTTTGCCAAGTCTAAAATCAGGCTCTCGATTAGTTCTTTTACATTCATATTATCAATCTTTCTCGTCAATAGTTTTTTCTCGTTCACATTCAATATGTAAAGATACCGTTTTCTTCGAAGAGAATCTGGATTGTTAATTAATCTTTTTGACCACTCAAATCAGTGGTACATTTTTAACCATTCAGTTTTCTTTATCCACCCCAATGCGGCGAGGCAATTCTATCTACCACCAAACGTTTATCTACCATCACCAATGGTGGTAGACATCTTATCTACCACAAAAAATTATCTACCACTATTTGGCGTGGTAGATACCAAAAGTATTTTTCTCTCACCATTCTTGTTCGCCCCTGTACGCTCCATATATCCTTTGTCTTGCAAATATTTGAGTTGCTTTTGTACAGCGGAAGGATTTATAGATAACGCCTTTGAAATTTCTGGTATCGTAATGCTGGGCTTATTGATTATCAGCTTAATAAGCTTTATAGTCCTTTCATTCTTGAACTTCACAAACTCGCCGTCAAACCACCATACCGTATCTTCTTTCTCTTTCAGAAAGTCCAAATCGGCTTCCAACGTGATTTCAACTTGTTTCGTGATGTACGCGACGAAATCTTTGGCTTGCTCCAATGTGGCATTAGCACCATCTGATGGAATTTGTCCGACAAGCAAGTCAGCCTTACCCAAAGCATCCAAATAGGCCTTTTTGTTCTTGCTGCGGATGACAATCATCGGGTAACCATTCCGCAAAAGAGTGTAATTCATCAGCAGTCGGGCAATGCGGCCATTGCCATCTTCGAACGGATGAATACGGATGTAGCGGTAATGGAACAACGAGGCGAGCTCAACAGGAGATAAAGTCTCTTCTTGTGCAGTGCGGTTGTACCAATTTATAAGGTCGGACATTAATGCTGGTGTCTCTTCTGGCGATGCGTATTCAAAACGTTCACCCGTTGGGGTGATGACAGAATTTGGGCGAGTCTTGTAACACCCCGCGTGCACTACATAACTTGTGGTTTCACCACCAGGCAACTGGCGATAGACTGTATAGTCTTCACGCAGCATAGTTTGATGAAGCGTGCGAATGAAGTATTCCGTCAATGGCTTATCTTTTTCTTTGGCCTCTTCAATCATCATTTTCAGACAGACATTGTGCGCCTTCATCTCTTCCAAATCCTTCATTTTAGCTTCGCCCACAACGCGTCCGAAAAGCAAAAGCAATTCTGTTTGTCCGTAGGTCAGTGTGTTGCCTTCGATATGGTTGGAATTGTAGTTGAATTCCAGCATAAACTTTTGGTCGAGCCGCTGCTGCAATTCATTTTTTACAGGTTGAGCAGCCGACCATTCGTTGTATAAGGTTTCTATCTTATTCATAAGATGTTACGTTATGCAAATGAATGCCCTACAAAAATAAGTATTAAATTTTGTTTATCATTTCTTTTGTGGATGTATTCAAATTATTGGTTAACCTTGGCATTCTGCAAAAAATGTTTCCAAACATCTTTTCTACTCAAAAAAAGTGTTTCCAAACATTTTTTAAAGAAATATTTAGTGTTTCCAAACATTCTTTTTTGCGCCATATTCTCACAATCGGCCGCACAAACCGCATCCCGCTTTGGATGTTTGGAATGATGTATTAATACTTGATAATCAAGCGGCAAGCAGGTCTCAATCGCTGTAATCAATATCGAAATTTATCTCGACTTCGTATCCTGCAAATTTCTGCACAACGGCATCGGCAATTTGCTGACGCAGAGCCAGTTTGTCACTTACCTTGAAATCGACTACCGCGTCAAACGAAATCAGTTTTGAGTTTGTGTCGATGAAAATGCCGTGCACCTGCAGCACACCGTCGAAGTTCGACACAATGCTGCGTATGTCGCTCTGCATCAATCCGTACTCGCCGTTTTGCCTGTCGGTGGCGTAGATGCCGATGGTTAGGAAAACACCGTACTTCATCACAATCTGGCGCTGTATCCGCTTGGTTAACAGATGAATATCGCGGGCGGTCATTGTTGAGTCAACTTCAATGTGCGCCGAGCCGACAGCGCGGTCGTGGCCGTAGTTGTGCAGCACAAGGTCGTAAACGCCGATAACACCTTCAAATTCAACAATATCGGCTTTCATACTTTGTGTGGTCTCGCTGTTGGTGCGGGCACCCAATATCTGGTTCAACGGATTCATAAACAGTTCGATACCCGATTTGATGATGAACACCGAAATCACCGCACCGATTATGCCGTCAACCGCCAGGCCGAAAATCAGCGTTATGGCGGCGCCCACGAGTGTGGATGCGGAAATGACGGCGTCGTGCAGGGCGTCGGCACCCGAGGCAATCAGCGCATCGGAACTGAAACGCTCACCTTGACGTTTGACGTATCTGCCTAATACTAACTTGGTTGCAATGGCCACCACAATCACCACAATGGTCACTGTAGAGTATTCGGGCACCACTGGGTCGATAATCTTTTTCACCGACTCAATGAGCGATGCCGCGCCAGCCGCAAACACAAGCCCTGCAATCAGAATGGCGCTGAAATACTCAATCCGCCCGTAGCCGAACGGATGCTCGCGGTCGGGCTTGCGGTGCGCC
>JAEEGK010008387.1_pt1 | contig 24405 bp, 12 predicted proteins | sample 8958771 | NCBI WGS metagenome assembly JAEEGK01 (sample SAMN16246547, study PRJNA631951) | gut metagenome | biome: gut microbiome; feature: rumen; material: SC-attached | host: Bos | place: Iran: Karaj | collected 2018-10
CACATCCAATCCCAACACGTAGGCCAGATGCCAGGAAATAGCTTCTCCCTCACGGTCCTCATCGGATGCCAACCACACGTTGCCTGCTGATTTTGACGCTTTCTTCAACTTTCCAACGATTTCAGCTTTATCTTCAGGAATCTCATACAACGGAGTGAAATCATCAGTGTTCACACTGAAATCTTTCTTCTTCAAGTCGCGGATATGTCCGTAGCTGGACATCACTTTGTAGTCTGCCCCAAGAAATTTCTCAAGCGTCTTTGCCTTGGCTGGGGACTCAACGATTACCAGATTATTTGCCATTTGCTATTGATAATGATACCTTATTATATTGCAGGGATGTTCTAATAATCAATTCCAAATAATTATTTAAGTAAGAACACACCTGAACAAAAAACCATATTTAGAACAATTCTTCTGGAAACAAAAAAACAGCCATAATGGATGTTTGCCACAAAACTTTTCCCAAAAGCGGGGGCAAAGTTAGTAAAAGCAAAGTTAACTACAAAAAAATCACGTCATTTTTTTCTTTTTTTAAGTAATCAGATGGTTTGTTGTCACTTTTTCAACGATATCCAGCTACAAACAGCTACTTTGTTATGCTGTTTCTATATAATAAGGTGTAACTTGATTTTTTTTGTACGATTCGTAAACGTGGGTGCTTCTGACGTATGAGAACGTCAGCTCCTAAACGATAGTTATAAAAAAGGTGTGTCAAAATAAAAATTTTGACACACCCACTTATGGGTAGAAAAAATAAGTATGCTTTTTGGAAAGCAGCTGGCTACCAAAGACCTCTGGAAATGGAGTTAGCACTCGGCTCACCATCACTCCAGAGGATACGCTCTTTGGTCAGGGAGGGAGACAATGAGTTTGGTGTTTCGTAACCGTCAACATCGCCATCATTGCCGCCGATGTTCATCGTCCCTTTTTCCTGATAGGGGTCAATGGAGTGAGTGCCGTTGGGAGCCATCATCTCTGCCTGATAAGTGGGAAGAAACTCTTGTGACAGAGGCTGTATATATGTCTTTTTCATATTCGTAATCGTTTGTCTCTGAATTAACTACTAATAATCAGAGCGTAAAATTAATTTTATTGCCGTCTGAGCCTCTCAAGTTTGTGCCCATACGAATTTTATAGCGGTGGATATAACTCATTTCCCAAGTGTCGGCAAAAGGAAGATAAACCTTACCATTATCCGCATAGTCATTGCCGTTTTTAACGATGGAACATTCTATCTCAAGATAAGCCCCTGGATAATAAGACCCATCATCGTTTTCTGAGATAGTTTTTTCTTGACAGTTCCAGGGATTCACTTTCTGTGGAATCACAAACATATAATCATTCGCATTCTTGGCGAGAAGCATCGTTGATGTGCTCTCCACTGGAACCTCAACGGAACTATCAAAAGAAGCCAGGGTGTAATCAGCATAAGTGTCTTCTTCAAGGGAAGTGGAATTATCCAATTCCCAATTGTCGTTGTCAAAGAAATAAGTTCCATGTTTCTTGATGTTATGAAGCTTCACATTTCTCAATCTGACAGTATAATCATCCAGAGCGGCGGTCTTGCAGATGGAGAACTGAAGAGCGGCACAGGCATGATGGAACTGGAAATGCACTGGCTTGACCTGATTCTCATTCTGTGTGCAAATTTGTTTGGCAACAAGCAGATCCATCTGGGCTTCTGCGAATTCATCTATAGAAAAAACCAGTTTGCCTGTTGGCGGGGTGAAAGATGTCCCCGGTTTAAACGGAGAATAGTCTTCATCGTCATAATCAACGTTGGCAAAGGCATAGAAATAGCACGGTGTGTCGATATCCACGCCAAAGGGCCACATAGCGTCTGTTTCCCAACGATTGCCTGCACCCTGAGCATTAGTTCTGCTGGCTGTGGCATTTACATTAATATTCGAGTGTCCGTAAGCAAGGATGTGAAACTTGAAGCTCGTGAGCGTCTCCTTAAACGTGATTGCAGCACGCGTGCCGGCGGCACTTGCATCTGTCAACGGCTCCTCACTCACCTCTATGGAAACGGGAACCCCGCTGCCCTGCTGTTGACTGCCGTGGTTTTCTGACACATCGTCGTCGGAGGAACATGCTGTCATTGCCAAAAAGGGCAATGTAAAAAAAAGAAATTTAAAATTCATTATGTATATTTACAATTTAAACATTTATGATTTAAATATTTAATGTGAGATTATCATTTCAAATAGACAGTATCGAATCCGTTCTCAAGACTGATGGTTGGTTTCAAGACTGTATAGGAGCCAAAGCTTACATAGTAAAGTGTGGCAACCTCGCCTTCCTCCCTTCCAAAAATTCTGAGTTTCACTTCATCCTGAGAGGAAAACTTGGTTATCCCACGACACTCGTCACCGACAAACGCAACGATATAATCAACTTCCTCTGGATCCGGTTTCAAATCATCAGGAAGCTCAAGAGTCAAAAAATTAATAACAGGATAACAGTCATCCAACTCATTTAACAGCCCATTCAGACAATATTCCTCATCAACGCCAAGAATTTCTTCCGGAATAAAATGACCTATATCATGATATTCAAAAATTCGATGTGCGTTTTCACTATAATATTTATAGGCGAAAGACTGGCGGATGTCTTGTTCGTTGTTTCCTAAGATTTTTAATATATATGTGTAATCATCCATGTTATTCCACTGGCTGATTGCAGGACTTGCAACCGCACGGAGCTCACCATTGATAAACACCGCCAACAAATCATTGGGGGAGGCTATTTCCCGCAATTCCAAAGGCAATGTCACCTGATAGATCATCCAGGTCTCATAATCGTAAGGAGAAGGGGACTGCCAGTCGGGACGGGAATCCTTTCCATTAAAGTCAATATTTAAGTCTAAACCAGATTCCGCTAAAGGCTTCCATACTCTTTCCACCTCACCGTTGCCGCCGCCGTTGCCGCCGCCGTTACCACCGTTACCGCCATTATCATCATCATCGTCCGACTTGCTGCAAGCCACCGTCAGAATGGCAGCGGTAAAGAGCAATCCTATAATTTTTAATATTTTCATTGCTGTAAATTATTAGTTTATAGTAATTTGGAATTTTGGGGCGCTCCGCTTAAAATGATTCAAAAATAAAATTTTAAAATTATTTAAAAATATTTTCGTAACATTTTAAGCGAAGCGACCTTTTTTTGCAGTCTGTTACTTAATTACATACTTCTTACCATTGAAGATATACACACCCTTCTCATCGGGCTTGCCTGACAGCTTGATTCCGCTCAGCGTGTACCAGCCTTCCTGAGAGAGGTCTGCCTGCGTGAAGCTGATTGTGGTCGGCTCGCTCGGGCTGCCAAGAACCTTGTTCGCCTCATAGCGAATGTTATCACGAGTCGTAGCAATCAGGTCGTCGTTGCGTTCGATAGCGAACCATAGAGGGCTGCGGCTCTCAGCGCTTATGCTCATGTAGAAGATGCCGTCATCATCCTGTGCCACGGCAGCACCACAAAGCTCACCGTCGCTGAATGCCAGCAGCTGGTCACCTGCCTCTAACTCAACGCCGTCGGTCACAGCCGCCATGGTCATCGTCGTGGCCTTAAGCTCGACAGCACGGCGTGCGGGAGCATTATAGGAGGAGGCAAAGAACACACTTCCAGGCTCATAGAACGGATACATGAACTGACAGTCCTCATTCTTCTGGCGGTAGAACATATAACCCTCACCAGGATGCATATACTTCAGGTTACCATTCCAGATGTGGCTGTTGTTCGACGTGATGGTAAGCACGGCGAATTCGCTGTGGCTCTTGATTACGTCACCGTTCATCGCATGGTCATGGTAGTCGGTCAGTGCGGTGGCAATCGGCAGGCTCACCATCGGGGTGTAACCAATGCTGTTCCAGCCATGTTTCAAAGATATGGTACGCTGGTAGTCCTGGTCGAGAATGCTGCCAGAGAGTTGCAACGTCATGGGTTCATGAACATAGATGCAGTACATGTGCTGAGGATTGATGCTGAACTTGCTCTCTGACTCCGAAAGCAACCAGTCTTTTCCGTCGAAAGTCATCGTCGTATTGTTGGTGTTATCGGTCCAGATATCACCAAGTGTCCAAGTGAATGAATTCATGAGTCCCATGAGGTCGGTTGCCCAATGGTCGTTATAGACATTTGGAGATATCCAGTTCCAGCCTTTTGCCAATTGGAGCGTCTGGACAAACAGGACATCGGCAACCAGGACAACTGGAGAATCAGCACCTACTACGGCATTAGGCTCGAAGTCGATGGTGCCCATCGTGGTGAGGTTCAGCTGCATCACACGGCCGGTGGAATAACGCCAGAGACAGAACGTGAGAGGATTTGGCTCGCGGTTATCACTGTAAATGGTAATGTACAAGCCGTTCTCACCGGTATTCTCGTCATACTCGACATGTGCCTTGCCGACACACTCACCTGTACTATTGAACACACCTACGATGTCGCGCTCGTCCGTGTCGATTTCATCCTGAATCAGCACCTGCCCGATGAAGCTCATGGTGAACCGCTTGTTTTCATCAGCAATCTCCCAATCAGGCTCATTGCCTTCTACGGTCACATTCAGAGCCAACGGCTCGGAGATGCCGTCCTCATCGGTCAGATAGATGATGTCATCGTAGAAACCGACATCCAGGTTACGGTCAATCTTGAACGTAAGTGTAGCCTCACCACGGGCCTCAATCACGTTGGATACTGGTGTTACCCGGAGCCATTTAGGAATGTTCTGGATGGTATAGACATGCGATGTGGCACTGTTGTTGTAGATGTCAATCTCTAACGTTTCGTCTTCATCCATGTCTTCATAAAGCGAGACGTTCACGGTCTTCATCTCCCAACGAAGCGGATTACGGTCGATAAAGAAGGTGGCAGTCACTGGAGATGCCAGCTCATTGCCGTTCAAATCAGGTATATCACGGACTGTCACATACACATTGCGCTTGTTGATTTTCTCGTCAATCTCGTTGATATCCACAAGCAGCTGGTTGTCCTTACCCACAAAGCTGAACTGCAGGTGCTCAAGTTCCTTGTAAGCGCTTGTTGGAGCACCAGAGTTGCTGGCGATATGGGCTAAGAGGTCTTGCTTGCTGTATTCTTTGTCGAAGATATAGTCGCGCTTAGGAGTAGTGGTGTCCTTCTGCGTCTCAGGATCTTTCTCATATACCAATGAGCCATCAAGGTTTTTATAAATCTTCTGACTATAGATATAAGGAGACACCTCTATGCCACCGTCGTGAAGGTCCTCGTCCTGACTGAAACTCATATAGAAAATCAATCCAGTCTCATCACCCTCAGGGCATTTCGTGCTGTAGCTCTTGATAAGGGCGAAAGGCAACGCCTGAGCAAACATGCAAATCTCGTCGATATTACCAGTCAGCCAGTTACGCGTATCCTCTATCACAATATTTCCGTCAACCTTCGTCACCTTCTTCGCGGCGCCAAGCATCGGATAGCCTTCCGAAATGCCACCGATGGAGTCGGCTGAGAATGTGGAACGGAGCTTCTGGTCAACATAGATGTTACCCACATTGTGCGCACGGTTAATCGTCATGGCGAAGTGATGCCACATGCCGTCGCTCCAATAGCCGGCAACAGGATACTCCCTGCCGTTTGTCTTGAAAGAGAGCTTGTTCGCGTCAAATTCGATGCAGAACCGGTTCTCCGCACCATCTTCATCCGCATCGCCTGAGCCGTTGCTGATAAGCACGCCACGGCCTTTCTGGTCTGTCTTGAACCAGAACATCAGCGTATAGTCAAATTCTTTGCTGCGGTTGAGGAAATCCTTATTCAACGGAATACCCTCGTCCTTCAGGTCAATATGGAGCGACATGCTGTTCGGCTGGCTCCAGGTCACCCCTTCTTCCATCTGCAAGGTTGCGCCCTGTGCCTTGTCCGTTGCAAGGTCGCCGATACCCTCGTTCATCGGGTAGTAGTCAACCAGTCCCATCTCATAGCCCGACAGGCGCTGGTTGCCGTAAATCTGGAAGAGGCTGGAGTCGAACGCGCGGTACCACACACGGGCCTCCATCATCTTGCCGCTATAGTAGGTACGGCTGCGAGCAGCTGTCTCGTTGGATGAGCCGAACAGCAGTTTTCCGCTGCATACATAAACATCGCGCTCAAACTCACCTACACACTCGTTACCGATATACATCTTCATCATCTGGGTATTCTTCAGCGTATCAGGCGCAAGGAACACCAGTGCCACATGAACGAAGTCACGCGACTCGATGGCTTTTTTCGAGGTGTATTTGAGTGTATTATTTCGTTGTTTAGGATTTGGAATGACCACCTGCAAGTATTTATTCTCAGTCAGGAGGAACTGAAGACCAGTCTTCGAGTTACCATGAGAGAATAACGGCATCGTTTTGTTCGTGTCATCCGGTTTGATGGTCATCTCAATGGTGACCTCACGGTTAGAGAAGTTGCGGTTGGCCTCACTCATAGCACCGCCAGTTCCGGAGAACAGCATGCTTACCTGACGAGACAGGTTTTTGCTGTTCACCTCGCCCCGGACATCGAAGTTCACCATGTCGTCGAGATAGTTGTGCTCGATAGCCTCTGAGAAGTTGAACACGATGTTGTCGCCGATGTTCAGAACGCCGGTAGCGGGTTCTGGAGTGCCGAACAGACGAGGACGGCGGGTATCCTTGATGCCGCTCAGAACCTTCGATGAGGAAGTGATATAGTCATTGCCGTTACGGCAGAACAGCACGGCACGAAGGTCGTATGCCTTCTCGAATATCTCGCCCTCACCATAGAACTGAGTCTCGATGTTGCCGTTCTGAGGAATCATCTCCTTCACACCGCTTGCAAGATTGTAAAGTGAGTCGTCGGCGTAGAAGGAGCAGAGGTTCACCCAGAAGTCGTCGCCACGTGAACTTTCCTTATACTGGAACTCAATGTGGTCGAAGTTATGCTGGTTCTTGTTGAAGCCGTCAATGGTCACAGGTATATGGTAACCGTTCTTGTCGTGAGGAGCGTCTGTGTTCATCACCCACTTGTCGCCAGGACTGGAAATATTGACAGGACCAGCGGTGTGGAGGAAGTGAACATCGAATGACACTTCATCAAAAATCTCAATTTCTTCACTCGACTGTAAACCGAGTGTGATGCCTTCATAGTCGAATGTGTCACCAGCAAGAACCTCAAGGGTCTTCTCTGTCACTTTACCAGGATCCACACTGATAGACAAGCCGTCCCATGTCAACGGAACACCGTCCACTCTCAGGATAGCTCCGTTGGGGTTGCTCTTGTCATCAAGATACAATTTCAAGTCTGGATAAACATTTGCTGGACTCTCACTCTCGTTGGCAAGATAAAGCTGGAAGCGGGCTGCCTCGCCAAACGGAACACCGCTCACACTCTGCTTGTCCATGCGGATGACAGGCTTCTCGATTTGCTTCGTCGCCTCATCGAGCACCTCGCCTGTCTTATAGAAAGAAGTCACACGCTCACCTTCGTATGGACGGCAGGTGGCACCGCCACGTGTACGGTAAACAAAACTTTTGGCATATTTGAAACCACTTGTGGTGAAGTAACGGCTGATATAACCATTGTCGTAATCCACATTTTCATAGAATTTTTCGGAAGTGAACACATCCTGCTCGCTGTCAGCCACATCCTTCACGTCCACCGTATTCACACGAAAGACATCGAAATTTAGATGGCTCTTCTTGTCCATTCCGATGTCAAAGCTTTCCTTACGGCTCCAGGAACGGTCTTTGCCGAATTCAGGAGTGTTGCTGAACTCCAGGGCAGGCGTGAAATCAATCGACATTTTCGTGCCGACAAACTGAACCTCCACTTCATTGTCTCCAATTTTGAAACCCTTTGCTATAGCACCCGACTCTTTTGTCAATTTGCCAATCGACGACAGATATTTAAACAACGGACCGCTGAGTTCTGCGGCCAAGCCAGCTACTCCGCCTGCTATATATTCACCGACGCCAGTGCCGAAGAAATTGTCGTAGATGTCTGTGAAGATAGGGATATTCAGACTGTAGGCATAGTCATAACCGCTTTCGAATTCCTCCTCATAGCTCGTGCCTACACCGCCGTCAACATCAAAATTCTTCACCAGTTCGGTGGCGCTGAGCTTCTCCTTCTCATTCTGGGCGAGCATCGCAGTCCATGAGAGCATCGTCTGGTTCAGCTGATAAACCTCGTCGGTGAAGTCTGTGCCTTCCTGATAATTGCTTGGCAGGATTATGCGGTAATGCATGCCCTCTGTGTCAGGACTCTTACTGGTGTAGGAGTAATATTTTTTGTCTTTCGTATTGTAAACGGCGAAATTCTCATCATCCGGGTCAAGCAGTGCGAGATAAACAGGCTTTTGGGTTTTGTCGGCAACGGCCTGTGCCTCAGCCTGAGAACCTGTGAACATCAATGCCTTTGTCCTGTTCATCAGGTCTGGCAGGATATTGGTGATGATATGCCGCTGTGTGTGCATGAAAGTCGATTTGAACTTCGGACCGACAGCCAGCGCCTCGTCGCGCACGAGGTGGAAGATGTTGCCTTCGGCATCCTCGCCCGTCGCAATCTCAAGCACCTGCCCGGACTTGACCGCGCCGCCCATCTGCTTGAACGACGCGTCGGGAACGGCACGGATGGCAGTGGCAGGAGTAATGCTCACACTCTGCTGAATACCGATGAACACATCGGCCGGAGCACCCACCAGCTTTGAATTATCGCTTGTGGAGATGTCATTCCCGGCTTTCAACGTGTAGGAGAAGCCTCGTTTGCCTTTGCCGTTGGCAATCAGGTCGATGCTGGTCTCCCAGTCTGTCTCGGCGCCATAGTTGAATCCGGCTACACCGCCACCACCCATCGGAGCGGCTACAACACCTGTGAAATTCGCAATTGACGAGCCGGTCTTGAACGAGATGCCGGTACCAATTTTCCACTCCATATCCATGGAATAACTGTATTTCAACTCGGAGCCCTTGCTCAGCGTGGCCTTACTGCCGCCTCCTGGCGGGTCGCGAAGAATATCGACGAGTATCGGTTTCTCAACACTCACGATATCTTTGGCTCCTGGCAGGGTATAAACATTCAGCACGTATGCATCGAGCGGGGTTGCCTCATAACTCGACCCATCGAGCGTCAAGGTCATCGTCACAGTGCGGATAGCATCCTCGCCTGTGAGCATATAAGGAATCTGAGCCGCCTTGATGGCTACCATTCCCTCGCCATTCTCATCGAGTTCCACTTCCTCTTTATGAGTGGAACTGATCATGCCGTTCTGAACAGCAACCTTACCACCATTGAGTTTCACCACGTCAATGGTATCGGTCAGGGAGTTGTTGTTCCAATAATAGCGTTCAACGGCTGCGAGTTTGAACGGATACTGGTGCTCGATGCTGAACACAGGATGTCCGAATGTGTATTTTACTTCTTTCACCGCAGTGCTTTTTTCATCCACATTCACCTCGTAGGCGAGCGGAACCACAGCCTTCTTTCCGTCAAGACTGCTGAAACTATAGTTCAAGTCACCGAAATAGCCGAAGTTGTTGAAGCCCATCTGCTGATAGGTCAACTCAACCGGAGCATGCCAAATACGGTTATAAATCGCGTTGTATTCTACCGTCACCTCCTGCACATCTGCGCCACCATAACTGTTGAACGGACCTTTATATTTGTCGGTCTTGACATCTAACTCCTCTGTCAGGTCAATCACGTCGCTCACCTTACCTTCCTGGAAAAGAGTGGCATAGCCAGTGGCATAAATCTGCTGAACCTTCCACTTCACTGGAGGAAGCAATACCTCATACTCACCAGTGTGAGGGTCAGGCCAGATTTTCACATTGCGGCGGGTGGTGGTCATCATCGTATGATAATCACAGGTGTTATCGTGCTTCTTGTGATAGAACACGGTGTCAACGCGCTCCTTCAACTGATCGAGGTTGTCGTAAACCAAGCGTGATTTATTATCGCCCTCCAATGCCAGAACCATCACGATGGTGTCGCCAAGGTTGTTGTGCGACAAGCTGTTGGCTAATGGCAGATTACCCTGAGCGCTGCCGCCTGCAACACGGCCAATCAGCTTCACCTTCGTGTCGTCATAGAAATAAGCCACGTTCACATCACCATGAATGTCATAGCCGTAGGTGCGGCCTGTCTCTCCCTTATACCATCCGTCCTCATAGAACTCATGTTTGTCGAGCATAGCCTGAATCTTGTTATTACCCTCGTTCACATAGAAGAGGAAGCGACCTTCGTTGTCGGTCTCCAAAGGCTTACCGGAAGCATTATGAACCTTATGCCCGTTCACCTGGAACTGGACACCGGGGACAGGGATGCTCGTGCCATTGTACATCACCTTGCCGGCGAACTTAAATCCAGAGATGACAATGAAGTCAGGAACCATAACGTAGTTGCTCTCACTGTTGAACTCTGCTGTGGAACTCTCAAAGCCCTTTTCCAGTACCACACCTTCCGGCGTCACTGCATAGACAATAGAATTCTGATTGAAATAAGACAGTCCGTCGCGTTCATAATGGCCTTTGTCGTCGGTCACAAGCTTGTATTCAGAACCATTAGCCGTCACCCAAACAGTAACGCCTGCCAGTCCTGTACCGTCAGGATATCGCACGTAGCCTTCAAGTTTTCCTGAGTGCTCACATTGACCCTCAACCACTTCTGTCTCATTATAGTGGATACCTTCACATTCAACTGCTGAACGGACTTTGTATTCGTAGAAGGAGGTGGGAGAAGTGGTCGTATCCTCATAACCAAGTTCTATCACATCGGGAGCGATTATCTTCCATTCCTCTTTGCCTATCTCACGGCGAAGAACCTGGAAATAGTCAATGGCACCACCCTCAACTTCCCAAGTGAGCATCACACTGCTCTGACGGGTGTCGGCTATCAGAGAGTTCTCCTTCACCTTTCCGTTTGGAGCGAAATAAAACTTAGGAGCGTTTATCAAGAACTCAAATTCGGAATCTTTAGTACCATCCGCAACATGGATTGGCGTCACGTAGGGCCACGATTCGGAAGCATACCACCCGGTGCCTAAGAGCGTCAATGCTTCATCCTTGTTCTCAGGCAAGAATTTGTAATTGGAATCGTATTCTTCCACATCTGTGGATTTTTTCGCAACATAGAGGGTTGAGAAATGTGCATTGCCGGGATTCCAATCTGAACTAATTGCTTGGTCATATCTCCCGTGAGGACTTTTAGGAGCATAAACCACATGGTCGAATTGTATCTGATTACTTTTATAAATACCCCTAAAGGCAAGATTGGCCGCACCACATACGATAAATCCATAAGGCCAACCGAACGTAAGTTGGCTGTAGTCGTTCGTCACCAGACAGTTTTTGAACGTAGTCGTACTATTTCCATGGTCAACGCCGTAGGTGGATGCCCTCCCTTCCATATTCGTAAAGGCGAAAGCAGCCCAATAGGGAGTCTCACCAATGACAGTCAAGTCCATCTGACAGTTCTCAAACGTCGTATTCTTGCTGCGCTCCACTAATGCGGCGCCTTGCTCGGACAGAGTGTAAGAACCAGTTATACGAAGATTCTTGAAAGTGGTGTTATTGGTAGAGAAGAAAAGGGCACTTTTGAAGTTTTTCAACTTGATTGAATGACCCTGACCGTCAAGCCCGCCACTGAATGCAGTGGACATAGTTCCGCCATGGTTGTAATCTTCATCATCAAGCTCTATATCATTCTTCAATACACCATAAATCTGCTCGCCACCTCTTGAATTGACAAGTCCTATAAATTTTCTCCAGTCCTCAGCATTGGAGATTTCAATTCCCTCGGCAAACGGCTTGACTGGCGATGTTCCTTGATTGACAACCAATTTGAAAGCGTAGTTCACACAAGAACGGGGCAATGCCACGGTTTTTGTTTTTGCCAGAATCTCATCCTTAGTCAGGATATATTCCTGATTGTCGAGGAACTTGCCGTCCTCACGGTACATCTCCACAACAAGCCGCATTTCCGACCGTTCGTCGTACACAAATATCTGTGTGAAACGCCATCTGTCATCCACATATCTCTGGGTTGGTTTCTGATAGTCCCAATTCAGCTTCACTGTGCGCATTTCTTCATTATCCCATTTGGCGTAAGCATCGCTTACGGCAAGCTGATAAACATGATCACATGAAAAAGATACTGAAGCGGCGAGCGGGTTGTCTTGCCATCCCCAACCAGCGGACATCGTACGACGAATCCTATAAACAGGATGAATACCGCCGTTTGCATCGAAATCCTCAGCTTTCAGCGACTCAAGAATCGTTTTATCTGTAAAGGTGTAGGTACCCTGGTCGGACATAAACACCTCTGTGGCGATATCCACAAAATCATCGTCTTTACCGGATATGGAGCGCTGAATCTGGAAATTATCAGGGTTGATAAGGTCTTCATGACCCACATCCTTAATTTCCCAATCTAACTGCACGGTAGCTGTGAGAGACTCCACGATGGCAGCACTAAGGTTCACAGGAGCATGAAGAATCGGAACGTTATAATAGTCGCTCCTCAACCCCTTGAGTTCTTCCTTAATACCTTTACCGTTTTTAGACTTCCACTGGGTGTAGTCAACCTCAACATACAGTGAATCGTAATTTTCGGTAGCGCTAAGCCGTATCATACCCGACGCGGCTTTCTCCAATTCCTTTTGTTGCCATTTACCTGACGTGTCTTTATAACCACATATCACCTTCGTGACTGAAGTGTCGGCAACGGCAATAAGCCATGGAACTTGAATCTCGCCCACATATTTCTCATCAGCAGAAATCACGGCATTAGTCAGCATAGGATACATGACATCCTGCTTCGCTGGCACACTGATTTTCTTCGACGGTATGCTCAAACTTTTATAGTCATGCTTGTTCGTGTGGGAGAGCGTCACTGTGAAATCGAACTGAATATCCTTGCCCAGATACTGTAAGGGTACCTCCCATTCAAACTCAGCCCAGCAATCATCTGTCCCGTTAAAAGGAAGGTCTTTCGTCTTCTTGGTAGAGGATAAGGCAAGATTGCCGCTGGTGTAGTTAATTAGCTCCATCATGCCGGGAACGTCACTGGTGAAACCATAGTTCACCTTGTCGGCACTGTTAGAGATGTCATCGTTTTTGGTAATCTCAACTTTCAGCAACGATGATTTGCTCTTGCTGTTTTTCACATCGAACACCTTAATTTCGGCCTTCGATATCCAGTGGTCGGTGCCTTTCTTTCCATAGATAGGCATCTTGATTTTCACTGCGGTTTGTCCGAATAAACTCACGGAGTAGTTGTCGGCGGTTTCCAAAAGCTCACTTGCCTCAACCTGGATGTCTGCTACAGCAGGAAGAGACCATGAGAACGAAAACAACAGAGCCATCAGCCAAACGGAAAACCAATGTGTTTTCAATTTTGCAGTCATTTTTTACTCATATTATATATTTTAAATTTTGTCAGACTAACAGGATAAGGGCAAATACCTACAGATATTTGTCCATGTTTTTTTAAAAAAACAATTATTGTATGCAGTCCCTTATCTCATTATAACTTTGTTTTGGTTGTCTGAAGATTATTGTAAGTTGGTGGTTGTTTGTTAAAAGATAGGCTAAATAGGGTATTACAAATATGTAAATAATTTACACTATGGTTTAATTTGCAAAATTACTATTTTTTTTCTATTATTCACATTTACATTTATAAAAAAAGAGAAAAGAAGAGAAAATTTAACAAATAACCACCTGCCTTTGAACAATATGGCATTTTTTATGACATTTTTCACAACATTTCTCTGAAAGTTTAGACACATAGATTTGGTCGAATTTCAGAAAAGGTCATCAAGTGTCAACGTGTTTTGCACCAGATTAATGGAATATTGATTAGATGCCAGACCGCTGGAGGAAATCATCACCAGATGGATGCCGCTTGCTTTACGGAGTGAATGACGAAGAACAGAGATTTTGTTCTCTATCTTTTCTGCGTAGGCACGGCTGATTGAAAACGGTTGGTCAGAGAATTTCATCTCACAGAGATTCACGATTCTATCACCACGTTCAATCACCATGTCTATCTGAGCCGTGCGAGAATAATAGGAATAGGTGTTGGTGCTGATATCTCCAAACATTTGGCTTTATTTTTGGCGGAATGAGCACAATAATGCCTCCATTCCGCCAATTATATGGGTTATTTTTGGCGGAATGAGCATAAAAACACCTCCATTCCGCCAATTATAGGGGATATTTTTGGCGGAATGAACACAAAAACACCTCCATTCCGCCAATTATAACCGAAAACCATTCAAGAATGGCGTCTTGAATCAGCCACATTCCGTCAATCAGCATTTCAATTTTTCGGGAGCATTTTTGTGTGTCTGAAAGTCTTTCAATATTAGCGTTAAATCGATGATTTTTCATTTTTCTTTAAAGAATCACACACAAATCTTTGTTTGATGACATTATTTCATTTTTTTTATTTATCTTTGCCAATTAAAACGCCTTATCACCTTAATTCTCTCATTAGTGAAATCAGTGTAAATATAATTAGTGAAATTCATGTTCAAAACTAAATTAGTGTAATTCGTGTTCAAATTTAAAGTAAAATTCGTGGACAGAAAAATCGTTATAGAATAATCATCCGTTGAGTAACAGTTAGAGAGTACATGAAAGAATTTGTCATATCAGAGAGTAAAGTGGAGACCGCAGTCATCGTTGGTCTCATCACCCCGCAGCAGAACGAGAGGAAAACCGCAGAGTATCTCGATGAGCTTGAGTTCCTCGCCGACACCGCCGGTGCCAAAGTGCTCAGACGTTTCACTCAGCGAGTGAACGGACCGAGCAGCGTCACCTATATTGGAAGTGGCAAGTTGCAAGAAATAAAGGAATATATCAAAGCATGCGAGGACGCGCACGACCAGGCTTTGGAAGAGGCCCTCGAACTCGGCATCACCGACCCTCGAGAGCAGCATCTCCCCGAAACAGTCGGCATGGCGATCTTCGACGACGAGCTCACAGCCAAGCAGATACGGAATATCGAGAAGGAGCTGCAGGTGAAAATCCTCGACCGAACATCGCTGATACTCGACATCTTCGCCATGAGGGCAAAGACAGCGGCAGCCAAGACACAGGTGGAGCTGGCGCAATACAAATATATGCTACCGAGGCTCACCCGCCTGTGGACACACCTCGAACGGCAGCGTGGAGGAAGCGTAGGACTGAGAGGACCGGGAGAGACACAGCTCGAGATGGACCAGCGTATCATCCGAGGACGCATGGCGCTGCTCAAAGAGCGGCTCAAGGAAATCGACACACAGAAATCCACACAGCGCAAAAACCGCGGACGGCTCATACGTGTAGCGCTCGTAGGATACACCAATGTGGGAAAATCAACCCTCATGAACCTGCTCTCCAAGAGTGAGGTCTTCGCAGAGAACAAACTCTTCGCCACGCTCGACACCACCGTGCGTAAGGTCATCATCGACAACCTGCCGTTCCTCATGTCCGACACCGTGGGATTCATTCGAAAACTGCCAACCGACCTTATCGACTCTTTCAAATCAACGCTCGACGAGGTAAGGGAGGCGGACCTGCTCGTCCATGTGGTCGATATCTCCCACCCCGATTTTGAGGAGCAGATACAAATCGTGGACAAGACACTCGGCGACCTCGAGGCAGCTGACAAGCCAACCATCATACTGTTCAACAAAATCGACGCATACACCTGGGTGGAGAAAGATCCCGACGACCTCACACCAAAAACCAGAGAGAACATCACCCTCGACGAGCTCATGGCAACATGGATGGCGAAACTCGGAGACGACTGCTTCTTCATCTCCGCCACAAAAAAGCAGAACATCACCGAATTCAAGAACCTGCTATATAAAAAGGTGAAAGAACTCCACGTGCAGAAATACCCCTACAACGACTTCCTCTTCCAGACTTATGACGAAGAAGGAATGACGGAATGAAAACTAATCCACCGTCATCAAAACGTACCCTCGAAGTAAGGTCTATAGGAGCCGACGAGATTCTGGAGTAGCGAGCACAGAGCCAAACTTGCTTGTGTTATGCCGAAATTTCCGTTTAAGCTGAGTACATAGTCAAACTTGTTTGAACTTTGTTGATGCGTAGGAAATTCACCGAAGTCAGTCACGACAGAATCCTGCGAAGCGATTTCTTATGTCGGGCAGCACCAGCCTTTCTGAACCGCACAATGGCAACTACCCACAAAAGTAAATCACAAAATCTAAAAACTATAAACTATAAACTACAAACTATAAACTAAAACCCCAATATGCGCAAACTATCAGAAAAAGAAATATTCCTCTTGGAAGACCAGGGCTGTTACGCCGAAGACTGGACCAATATCGATGTCGATAACGACGAGTTTAAAACCAACAGCATCTTCAACGTGAGGTTCTACGGGCATATTCAGATAGGCTCGCTCAACGGACGGATTGAGATGGAAGAGGGCTTCCCCGTGAAATGCGGCATACGCAACGCAACGCTGAAAGATGTCACCATCGGAGACCACTGCCTTATAGAGAACGTATTCGGCTATATCGCCAACTACGACATCAAAGACAGCGTGATGATATGCAATGTGGGCGTGATCACAACACAGGGCAGCTCTAACTTCGCCATCGGGAACACACTCTCTGTGCTCAACGAGGCGGGAGATGGCAACATCGTGCTCTACGAGAACCTCACAGCACAGACTGCACAGCTCATGATGGACAATAAAGCGGTGTTCGACATGATTCTCAACGAGCAGAAGCAGAAGCCAAAACCCGAAAGAGGAATCATCGGAGAAGGATGCCGCATCATGGGTACGAAGGAAATCTATAACGTAGTCATCGGAGAATCAGCCGAAATCAACGGAGCCAGCAAAATAGAGGAAGCGACCATACAAAGCAGCGATGAGGCACCTACCATCATCGGACATGATGTCATCATCGAAAACTCCATCACAGCATGTGGAGCCAACATCGCAAACGGGGCGAAAATCGACAACTCGTTTATCGGCGAGACCGTACATGTGGGCAAAGGCTACTCGTCAGAAGCTACCGTGATGTTCGCAAACACATACCTCGACAACGGTGAGTCGTGCGCCGCATTCCTTGGACCTTTCTCATGCTCACACCACAAGGCATCGCTCCTCATTGCCGGTAAATTCTCCTTCTACAACGCCGGATCAGCCACCAACCAGAGCAACCACGCCTATAAGATGGGACCCATCCACTACGGCACCCTCGACCGAGGCAGCAAAACAGCCAGCGGGGCACATATCATCTGGCCGGCACAGTTCGGACCGTTCACCATGATTATGGGAAAAATAGAAAATCATCCCGACCTCAGCGAACTCCCCTTCTCATACGTCATCGGCAAGGAGAACAAGACCATCGTAGTGCCGGGCATCAACATACGCACAGTGGGCACCTGGCGCGATGTGAACAAATGGCCCAAGCGTGACAAACGACCGAAGGGAGCCAGACAGGACATCATCAACTTCCAGTTCCCCAACCCTTACATCATACAGCAGGTGATCAAAGGAAAACAGCTGCTTCAGAAAATGCTCGACAGCAGCAAAGGGGAATTCCTCGAATACAACGGATGCACCATCAAACGTAATGCCGCGGTCAGGGGCATCGAATACTATGATATGGCCATCGGACTGTTCATCTATGAGGTGATGAAACGAACTGACGACGACAACGAGGCGAACGAGGTGGGAGCTGACAACTGGATGGACCTAGCTGGCATGATCGTACCGGAAAAAGAAATCGAGAGGCTCGTACACGATGTCAAGAAAGGCAATGTGGTATCATCCACTGAGCTGCTGCTCATCCTCTCCCAAATCAACGACGACTATCTCGACAACGAAGCGTCGTACGCCAGAAGCATCATGCAGACTGCAGCCGACAGCATCTTCATCAACACTGACGAATGGCTCGCCAAAGCCGAAAAGGCCCGGAGCCTGTGGATACGACTCATCAAGGACGATGCCGAGAAAGAATTTCAGATGGGCGATGTCGATGAGGACTTCTTCCGCGATTTCATCGCAGGAGTGAAATAAGTTTTTTTTTATAGGATTTTTTATAGGATATTATAAGATATTATAAGATATTATAAGATGTTATAAGATTTCCTATTATATCCTATCATATCCTATCATATCCTATAATTTCCTATCATCTCCTATCATATCCTATTATCTCCTATAATCTCCTATAATTTCCTATCATATCCTATCATATCCTATAATTTCCTATCATATTCTATCATATCCTATCATCTCCTATAATATCCTATAATTTCCTATCATATCCTATCATATCCTATCATATCCTATCATATCCTATTATCTCCTATAATCTCCTATAATTTCCTATCATATCCTATTATCTCCTATCATCAGAAAAAAATGAAAAAAATATTTATCGCCCTGATCTGGGCAATCTCCATCAACCTCTGCGCTCAGAACGACTCCGTCGCCTTCACACCCGACAAATACCATTATGAGAGCGTGAAGAACGACCCGCGGCGCGTCAAAATCTGCACGCTCGACAACGGGCTACGCGTCTATCTAATGGTTAACAACGACCAGCCGAGAATCCAGACTGCCATCGCAGTAAGGACCGGAGGGAAGAACGACCCGGCTGAGACAACCGGACTCGCCCACTACCTTGAACACATCATGTTCAAGGGTACATCCCAGTTCGGTACTCAGGACTACAGCGCGGAGAAGCCCATGCTCGACGAAATCGAGCGGCTTTACGAAACCTACAGGCAGACAACCGACCCGCAGCAGCGCAAAGACATCTACCACACCATCGACTCCATCTCCTACGAGGCATCGAAAATCGCAATTGCAAACGAGTACGACAAGCTCATGGCGGGCATCGGATCCACAGGAAGCAATGCCTTCACCAGCGAGGACCAGACGTGCTATGTGGAGAACATCCCAGCCAACGAGGTGGAGAGCTGGGCTGCCGTTCAGAGCAACCGGTTCAAGGACATGGTCGTCAGAGGGTTCCACACTGAGCTGGAAGCCGTCTATGAGGAATACAACCGCAGCCTCACTCAGGATATCCGAAAAGTGCTTGAGGCACTCAACCAGATGCTCTACCCCAACCACCCCTACGGCAAACAGACGGTCATCGGTACACAGGAGCACCTGAAAAACCCGTCGATAACCAACATCAAGAACTACTTCAGCAAATACTACGTGCCCAACAACGTGGCCATCTGCCTATGCGGAAACATCTCGCCCGACGACGTGATGGACATCATCACCAAGTATTTCGGCGACTGGAAACCATCTGCCGGCGTGGAACCGCTGCAATACACGAAGGAAGAGCCGCTCAAAGGCGCACAGACGAAAGAGGTGTACGGACTGGAGAGCGAAGCCGTAGCGGTGGCATGGCGCTTCCCGGGCATGAAGGAGAAAGACTGCGAATATGCAGAGGTCATACAGAAACTGCTATTCAACAACAAAGCGGGATTCTTCGACAAGAACATCAACCAGCAGCAGAAGGTGCTGCAGTCTCTGATTTATCTCGACGGAATGAGCGACTACGCCTCTCTCATCGCAATCGCCTACCCCAAGCAGGGACAGACACTCGACGAGGCGAAGCAGCTGATGCTCGACGAGGTGGCGAAGCTGCTGAGAGGAGAATTCAGCCAGGAAATGCTTGACGCCATCGTCAATAACATGAAGCTCAGCGAGATGCGGGAGATGGAGGACAACGAGTCGAGTGCCCTGCGAATGGCAAGTGCTTTCATCAATGAGCGCAACTGGGCAGACGAGGTCAACAAAATCGAGAAGGTGAAGAAGATGAAACGGCAGGAGGTCATCGACTTCGCAAGGAAATACCTCTCCGACCACAACTACGTGTGTGTGTATAAGCGCCAGGGGCCCGACCCCAACGAGAAGAAAATCGACAAGCCAGCCATCTCACCTATCGAGATGAACCGCGACAAGCAGACAGCGTTCGTCGATTCCATCCTAAAAGCCAAGACGGACCCCATCCTGCCCGAATTCGTTGATTTCGAGAATGATGTGAAGTCATACCGGCTCAAACGTGGCAACAGCCTCATGTACCGCAAAAACGAGAAAAACGGTCTCTTCTCACTCTCATACGTCGTGGAGCACGGAAGCAAGGCAGACAAGATGCTGCCCTACGCTGCCGACTATTTCAATTATCTCGGAACAAAGAAACTCTCCAACGAGAAAATCCAGGAGCAGCTCTATGCGCTGGCATGTAACATCAACATCCGCGTGAATGTCGATCAGACCTTTATCGTCATAAGCGGACTGGCGGAAAACCAGGCAAAGGCGATGCAGCTCTTCGAGGACTGGGTGAAAAACGCCAAGCCAGAACAGAGCATCTACGACTCGTTCGTGGAGGACCAGCTCAAGGCAAGGGAAATCGAAAAGGCGGAGCAGTCGTCATGCTATGCACGACTATATGAATACTGTGCCTACGGACCGCTCAACCGCTACACGAACATACCATCGGCAGACGAGCTCAAAAACGCCACACCACAGGAGATGATTAACAAAATCAAGGAACTGGCAAACTACAAGCAGATTGTGCTCTATTACGGACCCTCAACACTGCATCAGATTGTTGAGCTGACCGACAACATCCACAAGACACCCAAAAACCCGATTCCTCCCAAGGAAGACAACCACTTTAAGATGCAGACCATCGACGAGAACGAGGTCTTTGTGGCTAACTACGACTCAAAAGCCATCAACATGGCGATGCTCTCATGCAACGGGCAAACCTACGACGAGACGATTGTGCCGAAAATCAGACTCTTCAACGAGTATTTCGGAGGAGGGATGAACACCATCGTCTTCCAGGAACTGCGCGAGAGCCGCGGACTGGCATACCAGGCCAATGCACTCTACACCATTCCAGACCGAAAGACAGAGCCACATGCCTTCCGAACCTTCATCATCTCCCAGAACGACAAGATGGACAACTGCATCGAAGTGTTCCAGGACATCATAGAGCACATGCCGATGTCTGACAAGGCATTTACGCTGGCAAAGAAAAACCTCAAGAAAACCATCGAGTCTGAGCGCTATGTGGGAGCTGCTGTACTCAACTACGTCTTCCGATCGAAGAAGCTCGGGCTCAAGCACGACATCAACGAGGACATCTACCGCGATGCCAGCCGTCTCACCCTACGCGGACTTGAGAACTTCGCACAGACCTACGTAGCAGGACGTAAATACAGATACATCATTCTCGGCAATATCGAAGACCTCGACATGGACCGCCTCAATGCCCTCGGCAAAGTCAACATCCTCACCCTCGATCAAATCTTCGGATACTAACTCAAGAGTTTTTTTCTGTGTTTGTGTTTGGTAGTTAACTGAAGTTTCTGAAGTTCTTAACTTCCTTTTTAACTTCCATAATTAAATGATTTACATTTGACAGTCGTATTTTTGCCCACAACTCAAAATAATCAATAGTTGTGGGCAAAATTAATTCTATTTTATTTGCCCATATCCTACATTATTGGTATCTTTGCAAAAAGTAATGACAATTACAGTAACACCGAATACTATTTCAAAATATGAGATTCTACGATAGAGAAAAAGAACAAATGGAAGTGGGACATTAACAAGATTATTGGGAATGGTTCAGATGGAAAGAAAGAAGAAAAGAAAAAGGAGTTAGATTTTTCTAACTCCTTTTCCTTTAAGGCGCTTCAGGATGGGCTTGAACCAACGACCCCCTGATTAACAGTCAGGTGCTCTAACCAACTGAGCTACTGAAGCAGTATTGATGGTTTTAAAAACACATCTCTCCACTAATATTACGGCAAAGTTAATGCCTTTGAATGAAACATCCAAAAAAAATCAGTAAAAAAACAGCAAAAACGAAAAAAACCTCCAATTCTGGAGTATGTTGACCTTTTTTTCAACTTTAAAATTACAATACTCACCGTTAATCAAACATTGGTTGTTATGACTCCAAGTAAAATCCACGGATTAAAATTTCACATTCTCTCGTTTGTACACAGAAGGCGATGTCTTATGCACATACATAAAATAACGGCGGAAAGTTGATAGCGAGTTGAAACCCGACTTCTCGGCAATTACCTCCAACGTCATGTTTGTGTTGAGAAGAAGTTTTGTGGCATATTCAAGACGAAGCGAATTGATAAAATCAAAAAATGTCTTATTCAGTTCATGATTGATGTAATTCGACAAATAAGTGCGGTTGGTGCCGATTTTCAGCGCCAAGTCATTTAATGTCAACTTCGGATTGAGATAAACCTTCTCTTCGTAAACAAACTCCTCAAAACGTTTAATAAAATTGTAGGCCATTAAGAACGCTTAGGGTGGAAAATTCATTTAATTAGTCTCTATTTTTGCGAAAAATCTTTTAATAAGAAATTAATTTCACGTATTTTTTGCAAAAATAGATAAAAAATAATAGTCAATAAATCTTTTCAAGCACAAAAAAAAGTCAAATCGTAAAAAACAACTTTTCTTTTACGTAATGAGTTAGTTTTTATCCAATGAAAGGTGTTGAAAATTGTATAATTATGCTTTTTTGAGTTTTAAAGAACTTTTATGTATTTCATCAGAAAAACTCACAACATCAATCTGCGATAACTAAAAACTAAAAACTAAAAAACACACCGAATCACCACTAAAAACTGAAAACTAAAAACTAAAAACTAAAAAAACACACCGAATCACTACTAAAAACTAAAAACTAAAAACTAAAAACTAAAAAAATTGCTAACTTTGCAGAGAAAAAGAGCAAAACACCTGTATGAAGAGAATATTAATTGTGAACACCTCGGAGCGGACCGGCGGGGCGGCCATTGCGGCAAGCAGGCTCCTGAGCGCACTCAACAAAAATGGATTCATAGCTGAGATGCTCGTACGCGACAAGCAGACATCCAACAAGGCGGTCAACTCCATTGGAAAAAAATGGCGCATGGCTGCCAAGTTTATATGGGAACGGTTCGTCATTTTCGCCGCATCTGGATTCAGCAAAAAAAACGTATGGCAAGTAGATATAGCAAATGCAGGGACAGACATCACGAAGACAAAGGCGTTTCAGCATGCCGATGTCATTCATCTGCATTGGGTCAACCAGGGGTTCCTGTCGGTAAACGGACTGCGCAACATTCTGTCTGCTAAGAAGAAAGTAGTTGTCACCATGCACGACATGTGGTACTTCACAGGAATCTGCCATTATGCCGGTGAATGTGAGAAATACAAAACGCTATGCGCTGACTGCCCTCTCATGAAGAAACGGTTGCTGTGCAAGGACTACGCCAAACGGCTGTTCAAGCGGAAACAAGACATCTACGCCACAAGCAACATCACATTCGTGGGATGCAGCCAGTGGATGACGGATATCGCAGCAAAATCAGCCCTCACAAAAGGACATAAAGTCATCAACATACCCAATGCCATCGACACCGAGCGTTTCACCCCCCTACCCAAAGAGGCGGCAAGGGAAAACCTCAGACTGCCTAAGCGGGGAACACTTATCCTATTCGGTTCACAGCGCATCACCGACCCGAGAAAAGGATTCAGGTTTCTCGTCGAGGCATGTAATTACCTCAACGAACAGCATCCACAACTGGCACAGAAAATCACAGTCGTCGTTGTGGGAGGCAACTCCAAGGATGTTGCCTCGTCAGTGCCGATGAAAGTGGTGCCAGTCGATTATCTTGCAGACGAGCGCACAATGATCAGCCTCTATAATGCCGTGGATCTCTATGTCACGCCCTCTCTGCAGGACAATCTGCCCAACACCATCATGGAGGCGATGGCATGCGGAACTCCATGCGTCGGATTCAATGTGGGCGGGATTCCTGAGATGATTGACCACCAGACAACCGGATATGTGGCTGAATACAAAAATGCAAAAGATTTCGCAGAAGGCATCGCCTGGTGTCTGTCTGCCGACAGATACGACCAGCTGTGTGAAGCCAGCAGGAAGAAAGTAGAGAACACCTATGCGGAAAAACTGGTGGCAGCAAGATACCGCACTATTTATGAATAATGAGAGGATGAGTGCGATAAAACCGGTCAACACAAATGAAAAGGTGATCATCTCCTTGATAACAGTCACCTATAATGCGGCGGACACCATAAAGCGGACGCTCGACAGCATTGCAGCACAGGAATGCCGGCATTTCGAGCATATCATCATCGACGGGCAGTCGTCCGACGGAACAATCGCGCTGGTGAACACTTACAAGGCAAACAACCCGCACATCAACATCAAAGTGGTGAGCGAGCCTGACGAAGGACTTTACCATGCCATGAACAAAGGGCTGAAGGCTGCAGAGGGGAAATATGTCTGTTTCCTTAACGCCGGGGACTCACTCCACGACAGCACATCATTATATAATGTAATGAAAAGAACAGAAGTTCACCAACATCTGCCTGGAGTCATCT
>JAEEGK010008391.1_pt1 | contig 24393 bp, 11 predicted proteins | sample 8958771 | NCBI WGS metagenome assembly JAEEGK01 (sample SAMN16246547, study PRJNA631951) | gut metagenome | biome: gut microbiome; feature: rumen; material: SC-attached | host: Bos | place: Iran: Karaj | collected 2018-10
TATAATAAATATTTATAATGTAAAAACAAATTATTATTTATATCATTGAATAATTATAATTATAAATAAGAATAATTAATTTATAATATAATAATTATATCCATAAATAAATTTTTAAAAATATAAAAAAATTTAAAAAAATTAAATAAATTAAATAATTAATTTGAAAAAATGGGATGTTCAGCACAATTAGCAGTAGAAGACTTAAATCACATGGATGAATTTGAAAATATATTAAAAGAAAAAAAAAACTATATAAATACATTAAAAAAACACAATGAACAAGCAACACCAGAAGACAAAGCAAAAATAGCAGGTTTTGATATTGAAATAACAGAACATATGAATGCATTAAATAAAAAATTTGCTAAAAAAGGTAATAAAAAACAAAAAAAAAAATATGCAAAATTATTAAATGAATATCAAGAATCTTTAAATGAATGGAGAAAATTTAATGGTGATTCTGAAGATGAATTACAAATTCAAAAAGATTATGATAATGAAAAAGAAATTGGAAGTGATGATAATAATGAAAATGAAGAAGAAGAAAGAGAAAATGATTATGATGGATTTTATGAAGGAAATGGACAATATCCTTATTTAGAAAAAGAACTTTAAAATTTTTTTATTTTTATGTTTATTTTGTTTTTTATTTTTTGTTTTTTTTTGTAATGTTTTTTTTTTCTTTCTTTTTTTGTATAATTTTTTTAAATAAATTAATTATAAATTAATTTTTATTTTATTTAGTTTTTTTAATTAATAAATTTTTATATATCAATTTATTTTATTCATATAAATATAAAGAAATTATTTATTTACCTTTTAAACTTTAAAATTTATTTTTCATACATATTTATTTATTAAAATCATTAATAAAATAAATATTTGAAAAATAAAACGATAAAAACTAATTTTTATAAATGTCATAATAGAATAATATTTTATCATTGATTACTATTCATCATCTACATTTTTAATATAATCATAATATTTTAAAAATAAATCTTCATTTACATATAAACTAAAATCAATTAAACTTAAAAATTCATATTCTAATGTATCAATTTCACTTTTTGTAACTCCTCCAACTTTTGCATAAAAAGAATTAGAAAAATAATCATCTTCATTATATTTAATTGCAACTAACATTCCTGCAAGAATCATTTTATGAATAATAAAATAATTTAATCTAATTTTATTAATTTCGCATATTCTATCAATATAAATTAAGATAAGTAATAAAGTATTATTTTCTATTTTTGAATATTTTGCTAATCTTTCTAAATAACTTTTAATTGAAACAGATGGTATTTTTTTTGAAATAAAATGTTTTATTATTGGTCCATTTGTATCTTTATTTGATGTACTTTCTTCACATATATCTGTTAATAAATCTGCTATTATTGTTAATTCTTTTGATATTTTTCTATGACTATCATTTGTATCGTTTGTTAATTCTAAATCATAATTTTCTTCTAATGGTTTTTCCATTTTATAAATTTAAATATTATTTTTTAATATTCTAAAATTTGTTTTATATAAGTTTTTTTTTACAAAATAAAAATTGAAAAAATGTAATAATTATTTTAATTTAATTATTAAAATAATTAAGATTTAAAATAAAATTTTAGATAAATATTTTTAAATATTTATTTTTCATAATATAATATGAGAAGTGATTAAAAATAGTCCATGTATTATATTAATTTAAAAAAAATGAAATATTTATTAATTCTTATCTTTACAAATTTAATAATTATCAATTCATTCAAATGTGGTCATAATTTAATAAAAGACAGTGAAATAAAACAAATAAATATTACAAACCCAAATTTAAATATAAGAAATCTTGATGAAACATCACATTCAATACTCATATATGTAGATTACGAAATATTACAAAACCAAGTTTCAAATTCTTTAATAACTAAAACATTTTATGAAAAAATGCAAGAGTCATTAAATACAACAATAGACTTATTTTCAAAACTTATCTCAGTAAACTCATCACAATATATATACGTTAACTCAAATATATTTCCTAATCCATCAACATCCAATTATGAAATATATAATAATGAAATAAATAAAATAATAAATCAAACAATAAATGCAGATTTAATCTTAATACCAAAAATTGAAAATATTTCAAATAATATAGACGCATTAGCAAAACCAATTGGAATAGATTCAATAACAAAGCGTCCAATAATAGGATCAATATTCCTAACACCAAAATATGATTTTAATAAAGAAAACTCAATTGATTTTTTAACAATGATTTTATTACATGAAATAACTCACGTATTATGTTTTTCAAGAAATCTTTTTGATTATTTTTCATCACCTCCATTATTAATAGAAAAAGAAATAAATGGTATAAAAAAGATATTATTCTCATCACCAAATGTAATAAAACAAGCAAAAAGACATTTTGTATGTGATTATATAGAAGGAATAGAATTAGAAAATCAAGGAAGTTCTCAATCAATAGGTTCTCATTGGGATTCACGTATAATGTTAAGTGATTATATGACTGCAGGAGGTTATAATGAAATGTTAATAAGTGAAATTACTTTAGCACTTTTTGAAGATAGTGGTTGGTATGATGTTAATTATTATACTGGAGGATTATTTCGTTATGGTAAAGGATTAGGATGTGATTTTTTAAATAATAAATGTGTTAGTAATAATTATACTAAGTTTGGAAGAGAATTTTGTTTAAATAAAAATGAAAATAAATGCTCTGCTTCTAATTTAAATAGAGGAAGTTGTTATATTATTCAATATGGAAATTTTATTAATGAAAATTATCAATATTTTAATAATGATTATTTAGGTGGTTTTATATATGCTGATTATTGTCCTGTTACATTTTATAATGATGATTTAAATGGATATTTTTTTACTAAATGTAATAAACATGGGAAAAATTATAATTTATATACTAATTATTTAGAAGAAATTTATGGAGAAAATTCTATTTGTGTTTTAAGTTCTTTAATAAATAAAAATTATGAACAAGGTTTAAATAAATATAATGATGAAATTAGAGCTATGTGTTATGAAGTTATTTGTGATTTTGATACAAATAGTTTTTTAATTAATGTTGGTTATGGTGGATTTGTTAATTGTACTGGGAAATATTCTCAAGTTGAAGTTATTAATTTTTATGGAGTGATAATATGTCCTGATTTTAATAGAGTTTGTACTGGAACTTATTTTTGTAATGATCCTATTGATTGTATTAATAAAAATAGCGTTTATATTGATAATGATACTCGTGTTGAAAATGTTGAAAATTTCATGATTGAAGATTTAAATTCGGGAAAAAGTATTTATTTTTATATGAGAAATTATGCTTTTTTTATTTTGTTTTTATTGTTTTAATATTTATTAATTTTTTGTTATTTTTTTTTAGTTTAATTATTAATTTAATTCTAATTGAAAATAAATTTTTCTTTACTATTTTTAAATTTGTATGTAAACCATTTTTTTTTTTTGATAAAAAAATCAAATTTTAATAATATAAATAAATATATAAAAAACTTCAAAGATGATAAAAATTAAATAATAAATGGTAAATATACATCTTCCCATTTAAAATGTTTATTTTTAATAAAAGAAATATCTCCTAAAGAACCCAGGACTTCCATCAGGTCTCCTAGAATTTCTAATAAGAAACTTAACAATTTCTCCATAATAAAAATGAGTTACATGAAAAGCAAGTGTAATAAAATAATGTTCAACTCTAATAGCTCTAGTACCAAAAGCAGTATTTAATCCAGGGACAAAAAGTATAATACAAATTAAAATAAATTCCCAAATAATACTTCCACATAAATACCAATTATCCATTTTATGTTTAAATATAGATAATTCCTTAGTTCTGTAATTAAATGAATTAGCAAATTGTAAGATAATTGCACTTAAAAGAAAAGCACCATTTGAATGTCTTAAAGCTTCAATTCTATAACAAACATAATCATCATAATTTTGACCACGACTATCAAAATGACAATCACCCCAGAAACTTTCTGGTTTTTCAGGATAGAAAAGTCTCAAATCATATTGTAAATCAGAATCACCATTCCAATTTGGTACTCTTTTCTTTGATTTAACATAAATATCATTTGATTCACCATATAAACCAAGTAAATCTGCATATTCACTTAAAAATGCACGTGAATTTCCTTTAAATTCATGATCATATGGATTATAATAATCTTGACTTGCTGGTTCTATTCCTTTTACAAAAGAGAAAAATGGTAAATTATAAGCACGGAAACCATAATCATTTAATATTACAAAATATGTTAAGAAACATGCGAAAGTTTCTAATACTCCTGTACATAAATAACCAAAGAGAAATAGTTCAGCTGTACATAATTTTTCAGTTTTACAATTTCTAGGTGGACGAGACATTAAACCAGTTTCAGGATGTTCATAACTTTGAGTTAAGTTTGGAAATACATCTGATCCTACATCAATACATAAAATAAGAATTGTTGACATTGGAAGAGGAATTTGAATAAGAACAAAAGCTAAAAATGGAATTAATTCTGGCATATTACTACTCATATTATATCCTATAATTTTTTTCAATATATCAAAAATAACTCTTCCTTGTTTAATTCCTTTAATTATATTAGGGAAATTATCATCTAATAATAAAATATCAGCAGCATCCTTTGCTACATCAGTTCCTACTTTACCCATTGCAATACCAATATCAGCTTTTTTAATAGCAGGTGAATCATTAACACCATCCCCAGTAACTGCAACAATATGAGATAATTGTTGACAAGCATTAACAATTGTTAATTTATTTTCTGGTGATGTTCTAGCAAAGACAACATCTCTTTTCATAATCCAATTACGTAAAAATGAATTTTTATTAGGATTATCATCACTCATTAAAGAATCTTTATCAAGCATTGCTTGAAGTCTTGTACCTTCAATTATAATTGTATTTGATTTTGCTTCAGCATCTTCTAAAGTTGGTAAATTTTCTCTTCTTTGAATTAATTCTGGTGTATCATCAATATCACTTATAATTCCTATTTGATATGCTATTGATGCAGCTGTTAATGATTGATCTCCTGTAACCATTATTACTTTTATTCCTGCTTTATGACATAATGCAATTGCCTCTTTTACTCCATCACGTGGGGGATCTTCCATTGCTACCATACCTGCGAAACATAATCCTGTTAATGGGAAATTAACTGCTGGATCTTGTCCTTTTTGTCTTTGATGTGTTTTATCACTTTTCTGCATTGTAAATTCAAAATCTGGAGGAAAGTCTTTTTTAGATAAACGTTTAAATGCTAATCCTATTACTCTCTCACCTTTTAATGCAAATACTTGATTTGCTTCTCTGAATTTTTCATTAAATGTATCATCCATTGGCATTTCTATTCCTTTTGATAAATATGTTGAACAACGTTTCATTATTCTTTCTGGAGCACCTTTCATTGCTAATATAAATGATTTATCTGCTGCTTGACGCATGAAACAAGCATATTTTAAATCAGAACTAAATGGTATTGAAACTGGATTTTCATTTTGAATGAAAAGTGGATATTCGTCTCTTGTTTTTTGAATTGGTTCAATTTTCTCAAAAAATTTAATAATTCCACTTTCAGAAGCATCAGTATTTGTATATCTATCATCAATATTAGTTTCATATTCTTTTAGATATTGTTCTGAGTATTTTTCTCTTAATTTTTCTTTTAATTCTTTTAATTCTTCAATAGTTGCTTCTGGATGTTCTTTTTTATATTTATTTATATCTTGTGTTATTGGAATATAATCTTCTGGAGTTGATGTTATAAATTCACCAATTGAACCACATACACCAGCAAATCTGAATAAATTAAATGATGGATCAGTTACATCATACATTTCCATAGGAATATCTTGATTATCTGCATTTCTTAAATTTCTTTGATCTTCACTTGTTTTTTTAATTTGTAAATCATAAAATACATGAACAACAGTCATTTTATTTTTAGTAAGTGTTCCAGTTTTATCAGAACAAATACAAGTAATACTTCCTAAAGTTTCAACACTTTGTAAATTTTTAACCATAATATGTTTCTTAAGCATTTTTTTAGCAGTAATAGCTAAAGCAACAGTAACAGTAGAAATTAAACCTTCAGGTACATTAGCAACAACAATTCCAAGTGAGAAAATAATATTAGTAATAATATCATAACCAATAGCAAGAGCAATGAAAAAGAATAATAATCCTGAACAAATAGCAACTAAAGCAATCCAAAAAATAAAATTATTAATCTCTCTTTGAAGTGTAGTTTCTCCACTTGAAGCATTACTAGCTAAATCAGCAATTTTTCCCATAAATGTATCAGAACCTATTTTAATACAAATTCCAATTCCTCTTCCTTCTTTACAATTAGTAGAAAAGAATGCTAAATTTGTAGCTTCAAGTGCATTTTCTCTTCCTTTTTCACCACATTCTTTAGTAGCAGCAACAGCAATAGATTCTCCTGTTAATGGACTATTATCAAATTGTAAATCACCTTCAATAGTAAAAATCCTTAAATCAGCAGGAACTTTTTCACCCATTCTAATATGTACCACATCACCTTTAACAATATTTTGTGAAGGAATAGTTTGATCTTTTCCATCACGAGTAACAATAACAGTAGCAGCATTAAATGATTTAAAAGAATCAATAATATCAGAACTTTTTTCATTTTGAAAATAAGAGAACATTCCAGTTAAAAGTATAATAACACAAATAACAACACCTAACCACATATTACTTAAATCATCAGGTTGTAAACTATAACCAATAAAAGATAATATAGCAGCAATCCATAATAAAATAGAAAAGACTGATGTAATTTCCATAATATATTTTACAATACCTGGTATTTTTTTAGGTTCTGGTAAAGCATTTGGACCATATGTTTTTTGTCTTAATTCAACTTCTTCTTTTGATAAACCATTTTCTAAATATACTTTTTCTAATTCATTTCCTATTTCATTTATATAATCTACTTGAAATGATGTTAAATTCTTTGGTAATGCACCTTCTTCAAGTTCTAATATTTTTTCAGGGATTTTATTATAATCTACATTTACATTTCCAAATGTTTTTGATATTTGATTTTTGTCTAAAAATATTTTACGCATGTTTTCAAAAAATGATAATTTCGTTAATTTTTGATCTTTCCAATCACCCACTCCTGCGCCTTTTATTTTGTCATTTAATCCATCACTTTTTCCTTTTTTACCGGCTCTGTATCTTTCAAATTTTTTATCAAATGGATCCTTTTCTCTTTCTTCTTGATCTTCTAATGCTTTCTTTGCCATTTCAGCTTGGAGATGATATTCTGAATATTTTTTCTCATTCAATTTTGGTTCTTTCATTTTTGAATCTGAATTATTATCATCAATATCATTATCCATCTTTTTTTAATGCAATTTTTGTTTTATTAAAATTTTAATTTAAAGGATTTTTATATTAAGGTTTTGTTGATATTCTTTATAAGCTTATAGAAACAATATTCAAATGAGGTGAATAATGAAGATTAATTAAAATATTTTATTATTTATTTAAATTTGAAAAATTATTATTTTTTTTTATTTTTAAAATTATAATTTATTACATAAAAAACAATTAATAAAATAAATTGAATGTTAGAGAATATTTTTAATATTAAAAGAACAAATTTAAAAAATTATAAAAAACCATTAATAAATATTGGATATACAATTGAAAATTTAGCAAATTTATTTGATCAAAGATTAACAAAACAAATTTATGAAGATTTAACAAATGAACAAAAGACAAATCAAACATTTTTAGCAGAGTTTTTTTGTAATAATTTAGGTAAATATTCATCAATTATGGCAAAATGTTATTGTCATTTAGGAATTTTTAGAAATCATTGTCAAACTTATTTAATAGATTATATTGGAGAAAATGGAATAATAGCATATAGAGTAATATTTACAATTATATTTTTTATATTAATGATAATAATTATAATAAATTTTGTTGAAAGATTAAAAGATTCAAATTATCCTTCATTTTTAACTATCATATGTTCAATATTTTTAACACCAAAAAATTTAGTAAGTTTGAATTTAATTATAATGACTCTTTCAAAAATTATTTATATGTTAGTTGATCCATATTGTCAATATAAAAGAGTATCATATGGATTTGATAGAGCAATAAATGAGATAAAATTTTCATCATTAATTTCAATTTATTTAATTTTATTTATTGTTTTCGTTGGATTAAACACTAATTTAAGTAGAGGAAGAGGAAAAATTAGTAAAAATCTTTATATTTTTGTTTATCGTTTAATAAAAATAGTTGTTTGTATTATATTATTTTTAATTTACCCTCTTCAAATTCCTCTTAGTGTTACAATGTCTAAAAATACTTTTCAAATGGGAGCAATGAATATTTTATTATATATTACTATTTTTTTTGCAGTTTGTTTACTTTGTTTTACTTTTTGGATGATTTTTTATTTAAGAAAAAGATTATTTAATAATTATATAATTAGAAAAGAAAATTTAAGAAAAAATATATTTAAAATTACAAAAATTGATGAAGTTTATGATGTTGAAAATTCATTAAGTGAAAGAGAACATTTAGAATCTGAGAATAAAAATTTGAGTGAAAGAAAAATTGCTTTTAAAAAAAATAAAAATGTAATTAATTTTTTAAAAAATATAATTAAATCTAATTTAATTAAAGAAGTAGAAACAGTAATGAATAAAGAAGATATCAATTTTGATATGGATAATTATGAATTATTAGATTTTGAAAATGAAATGTTAATTTTGGATTTATATAATAAAAAAATAGAAGAAAATAAGCAAATTGTTAATAAAAATAATTCCAATTTAGAAGAAAATAAATTAATTATAAATAATGCAAATGAAGAAATATTTGAAGATGATTTTTTATTAGATGAAAATGATTTAAAAATTGTAAATGATATTTTTGGATTTAGTTTTTTATATATGATAGTTACAATTGAATTTATATTTTATAATTTTATATCTAGATTTCCAGACATTTTATTTAATTATGAAGTAATGATTACTATTTTTTGTATATGTGAATTTGTAGATGCACAATATATTATTATTATTTATTTTGTATTTTTTAAAAATATTATAGTACAAGAATATAAAAATTTAAAATTTATAGGAGAATTAGAGAATTTAACTCATAGAAATAATAATAAAGGTCACAAAATTTATTTAAATTATGATACTTTAAAAAATTCAAGTATATTTTATAGATATAATGATTTTATTAATTTTTATGAAATCAAAGAAAAATGATATAATATGAAATATTAGTTAGATTTAATTGATAAAATTAAGACATTCAATAAGTAACTATCTTTAAAATATTTAAATTAAAATTGTTATTATTTTATATATATTAGATTATTAAATTATCATAATCATTAATATATTATTATAAATTATAATTTAAATTGAATTAAAATTAAAAATAATAATTAAAAAAAGAATAAATGAAACGAAACATATATTTTTCAAGATATAATACATCAAGTACAAATCCAACAGAAACTTCAACAGAAATAAATCATAATAAATTTTCAAATCTTTTAAAAAAAATAACTAAAAAAAAAAATATTCATGGTAGAAATAATATAAAAACTTTAAACAAAGGACAATATAAAACAGATTCAAATGCATTAAATGAATTAGAAGAAGAAGAAAAAGAAACAAAATTAAGATCTCAAAAATATTTTATTAAAATATTAGATTCACATTATTCATCATTATTTCAAAGATTAAAATCAGAAGTAAAATTACCAGAAAATGAAAAGAAAATATTTTTTTTTTCTCCAGGAAAAAAAATAAAATATGGATTTGAACAATTTAACAAAACAAAATATATAAATAAAGAATGTATGAAAGAATTTTTTAACAAATATCAAAAATTTAATATTTTAAATAGAAAAGAACCAATAATAAAATATACTCCATCATTTGCATTTATAAAATCATCAAAAGAAGAAAAAATAGTTCCAAATCCATTAGGTTTATTAAGAAGAGGAGGAAGTGAAAGTATTTTACAAATGAATTTTCAAAAAGTTGGAGATGATTATTCAAAAGCTTTATCAAAAGGATTAAAATATAAAGAAGGTTTAAATTCAATTGAATTAAGTTCTAATAGATTAACTTCTGTTGGTACTTCATTTATTTTAAAATCTATTAATAATAATAATGATTTATTATCTAGAATTATTAATTTAGATTTAAGTTATAATAAAATTGGTAAAAATGATATTAGTGATTTAATTAATTATATTGAAAATGTTAATTGTAATTTAGAAAATTTAAATTTATTTTCTAATTCTTTAGGTGATGAAAATATTATAAAAATTACTGAATCAATTATAAAATATGGTTTTAATAGAATGGAAATTATTAATTTTGGTAAAAATAATATTAGTGATTTTAGTATTTTATATTTGGCTAAATTAATTGAAAAATGTCAATATTTGAGAATATTAAATTTTTCTGGGAATAGTATTACTAATTATGGTGGAACGGTTTTATTTAAAAAATTAAGATATCATCGTGAATTAAAAGTACTTGATTTATCTTGGAATATAATTGGAAATGATTTTACTCGTTCTTTTTCATATGAAGAATTAGTAAATTTAAATTTACATAATCCAGAAAAAAAATTTTCTAATTTTACAGTAGAAGAAGCTTTAAAAACTTCAAGAATAATTTTTAGAAGAAATCCACTTTTACCTCCTTTAGATCAAAAAGTTACTAAACAAAATTCAAAAGATAAAGATAATGAAAAAGATAAAAAGAATAAAGTATCTCAAATAAAAATATCAGAATTAAAAAAAATAAATGAACCTCAAAAAAAACCAACATCATTTGCATTAGAATTAGGAAATTATTTTAAAGAAAAAAACTTAAGTTTAATTCATTTAGACATATCACATAATAATTTATCAAAAATAGATTGTGAATATTTATCAAAAGAAATAAAAGATAATCATTCAATTTTAGGAATTCATGTTGATGGTAATGAAATGTATATTGATGCATTAGGTTTTCTTCATCCTTTAGATTTAGATACTAAAAATGAAAAATATTATTCAGGATTACATTTATCATATGATTTTTCTACAAATTATGAAATGAAAAAGACGAAAATTGATAATGTTAGAAAATTAAGAAGTATAAATCATTGTTGGATATGTGATTGTTATAGAGAAATTGAATTTATTTTTATACCAAAAGAACCTATTTTAGATCAACAAAATCATATTGTTAAAATTCATCTTGATTTTGATAATTATAAACCTTTTGATATGTTTTGTTTAGGAGATAAATTTCATATTATAAGAATGTGTCCTCCAGGAGAAATTAAATATTTTTTTACTGTTGATACTATTCCAGTTGAAAATGAATCTGATGAAGGTAATAATATTATTACTAAATTAAATAGTGAAAATTACTTTCAATATACTTTTGATAGTGAATATATGGAAGAATTAAATAATATTAGAGCTAAAATTAGTTTTGAAAAAAGACAAGAAAGAGAAAGATTAGAAAAAGAATTAGAAGAAAAAGGAGATTTAGAATTAAATTTAAATGATGGTTATGAAGAAGAAGAAGAAGAAAATGAAAAAAATGAAAATGTAATTTATTCAGAACCAAATAATGATAAAATAACAATAACAATAAAATCAATATCAACAAAAAAAGTAAAACCAAATCATAATGTAATAACAGAAAATTATATTAAAAATATAAAATTTAGTGAGCCACGTCCATTAAAAATAATAAATAGATTTATTAAACCAAGGACACCATGGACATTTCCAATATCAATATGGGCATATTATGATTATGAATACGAAGGTGATAGTGAAGAATATTTAGATCAATGTTTTGATTTTGATTTTAAAAGATGTCAATTTCATAAAGATTTTAAAGATGATAATGATTATAATGAATTAAAACAACTTTTAAGAAAAAGATATAGAGATATTATTGATTGTTATAAATATTATGCTTCAATTAGTGGACTTTCACTTTGGCAAATTACACAAAATGTTTTAACTGAATTTATTAGTAAATGTAATGGAATGTGTGATAAAACATATGATATAAATAATATTTATTTAACTGAAAAAGTAGTTTGTTCAAATGCATATGATTTAAATGATAGAAAAAAAAATAATAATAAGAATTTAAATGAAAATAATATTGTAAGACATCAATTTATGAATTTATTAGTAAAATCAGCAAAAGATAAATATATAACATGTTTAAAAACAACAAATAATATTTTAGAAGCAACAAAAATGACTTTTGAAAAACATTATGATTCTGCAATAAAAGGATTTGAATATCATAAATGGAGAAAAGAAAGATATTATAATGAACAAGTAGATAATTTTTTAAAAGCACATTTACCTTTATTAGATGCATTATATTTATCATGGGCAAAACAAAAAGGACCAAGAAAAAAAGATGTTTGGATGACATGTGATGAATTTAATACTTTAATTCAAAGTTTTGTTGATATTAATGAATATCCAGTAAGAGATATTCCTTTAATTTTTAATTATTCTATTAAATTACAAATAAATGAAATTTACAGTGATAAACATTTAAATATGTTATTACCTGAATTTTTAGAAGGATTATGTAGAGCAATTGATAAAGCTAGTCCAATTCCATCTGGTGATTCTAATGAAGATTGGCCTAAAGAAAAGAGAGTATCACAACCTTTAATTAATAAATTAGAAAATATAATTGGAAAATTAGTTAAATTAATTACTCATCCTGATTTTAAAGTTTTAAAAGAAAAATTTCAAATGCCAGTTAAAGATATGAATACTAATTTATATGTTTATAATTATGATAATCCTTTTTATGCTGGATATATTATTAAATTTAATGATAGGAATACTAAAAGAAAAACTACTAGAGTTGGAACTAAACATAAAACTGGAAGGCAGTCTACTCATAAAACGCAAACTGTTTATTTTGATGATGATATTATTGATGAAGCTGATCCTAATGAGGAAAAAGCTACTATTGATGTTAATAAAGAAAATTAAGAAAAATTTATTTTTTTTTGTTTATATATTATTTGTTTTTTTATTTTATTGCTTTTTTTATTTTTAAATTATTAGGTTTTTGTATGATTATTTGTTTAAATTTTTTTTTTAATATATTATTATTAAATCATTTGTAAAAAAATTAGATTTGAATTTCTTTTATTTATGTTATTTTATTTTCTGTTTTATTTAATTAATTTATTAATTAAATGAAAAGAAATTCTTTACAATTAGATAAAAATTATAAAAAAAAACTATATTCAAATCTTATAAATATTACATATAAAAATGAAAATATTCAACAAAAAAGATATAATTTATCTAATAAAAAAAACACTATTAAAAGAGGACAAAAATCAATATATAAAATATTTAATAAATGTGATAGTAATAAAAATAAAAAAGAACAAAAAAAAATTAACAATTTTTACCCAACTCAAAGTATGAACTAAGAGAATTCAAAAAAAATATTTAATGAATTAAAAAGTAATGAAGAAAATTTAAATCAATATAAAAATTTTTCAAATACAAATACAAATTTTAATAGAAAAAATTATTATTTAGATTATTATCAACAAACATTTACAAATAGAAAAAGAATATTAAGTGATCCAAAAATATTATATCAAAAAAATAAGCCTTTAATAAAAAATGATTTTCAAAATAATTTATATCTTCAATATGACAGAGAAAAAATATTAAAAGTAAGAAATAGAGTTCATAAATATTTAACAGAAGAATTTAATAAAAAATTAATAAATAATTCAATTAAAAATAGTTATAATGATAATAACGAAGAAGAAATAATTAGATTAGATCAAATTAATTCTTTAACAAGAAGAAAAAATGATTTTGATAATGTTTTAAATAAGAATAAAAGAAAGAGTTATTTAATAAATAAACATATTTCTCAAGATATTGAAAAAAGATATAAAGATTTAGATAAATTTTTATTTTTCACTGATAATATTTCTCCACAATATTCTTATAAAGAAATTCCTAATTCAAGTAATAAAAAAGTATATAATTTAAATAATTTCTTAATTGGTAATTATAGTAAAAATATACATTTTGATAATAATGAATTAATTCAAAATTATGAAAATGATGAAAAAAAATATAAAGGTTTTTAATAAAAATAATAATTAAAATTATAATAGAAATTATATTGAAAATAAAATATTATATTTAAAATTTAATTTTCAAAATAAAATATTTTTCCTTTTATCTAAAAATAATTAATTAAAAACCTTATATTAATTAAAAAATATATTCATATATTATAATCACTAAAAATATAAATTCCTTTTCAATATTTAAAAATAATTTATTAAAATGGAGAAAAATTATGAATTAGATTCCAAAAAAGATGAACCATTAATAGCATCTTTAGAAACAGAAAATAAACAAAAAGAAGAAAACAATACAAAATATGAAAATTATTATAATGAATCTTTTTTTAATAAAATTTTTTTTAAATGGTCAAAACGTTCTATTGAAATATCAAATAAATCACAATTAAAAATTTCTGATGTTAATTCAATAAATGAAAAGCAATCAGCAAAAAATTTTTTAATTCCTTTAAAAGAAAAATGGGAATATTATTCAGAAAAAACTACTAATAAAATGATTAAAATTTATCCTTTATTATTTACAATATTTAGAGTTCATATTTTTCAACTTTTTGAATTATTTATATTAGATTTTTTACTTACAATGATTAGAATGAGTAGAATGTTTTTTTTTCGTCAAATTATTTTTCTATTTTCATCAGGAAATTTTGACGGAATTGAACATGAAAATAAAAATAAAAAAACGTTTTTTCAATTTAATATTTATCAATATGGTTTTTTGTTTATTATTAATAAATTTATTGGTACTATCATTTTTCATAATATGACTTTTAAAGATATGTTACTTCATAAAAGAATTAAAATAGGAATGACTGGATTACTTTTTGATAAGATTTTAAAAGAAAATTTAAATTCTTATAATGGAAAAAGTGATGGAGAAACAATTAATTTAATTGAATTTGATTGTGAAAGAATTGGATTTATTTTTTTTATTATTCCTAAAGTTTTAAATTCACCAATTACTATTTTTGTTTCATTATATTTTTTATTTCAATTATTTGGTTTTAAATTTACTTATGCTTTAGGTAGTTTAATTATCTTATTAGCTTCAATTTTATTACTTCAAGTTCAATATTTAAGAAATATGAGAAAAATATTACAATTAAAAGATGAAAGAATGAAAATTGTTTCATATGTTTTTCATATTTTAAAAAATATTAAAATTAATGGATGGGAAGAAGAATTTGCAAAAAGAATTAAAAATAAAAGAGAAAATGAATTATCATTTGTTAAAAAAAATTTAATTATTGGTTTATTAAGAATGTTAATTAATTCAAATATTCCATTAATTTTATTAATTATATCAATTGGAACTTATATTAAATCAAATAATACTTTAGAAATTGCAAATTTATTTACTGCTTTTGAATTAATTAAACAAATGACATTTCCTTTAATGGGAATTCCAATGTTTTTAAATGAATTTTTTTCAAATTTAATTTCAATAGAAAGAATACAAAACTTCTTAAAAGTACCAGAACACAATTATAAAAAAAATGAAAATTTAGAACTTCTTGAAAAAGAAAATATATTAATAAAATATGAAAATGCAACATTTTCCTTAAATCAACCAATAATACCCTTAATACAAAATAAAAAAAAAATTAAAATAGATTCAGATGAAAATAATAAAAATGAAAATATAAAAAAAACTCATTCACTTCCATTAAAAAAAGAAATATTAACAAATATATCATTAACAATAAAAAAAGGAGAATTTATAATAATTTTAGGGCCAACAGGTTCAGGAAAATCAAATTTAATAAATTCATTTTTAAATAATTTACAATTAACATCATCATCAGAACCAATAATAATAAATGGTTCAATTTCATATTGTCCACAACAACCATGGTTAATAGAAGATACAATCAAAAATAATATTTTATTATATAATAAATTTGATAATGAAAAATATAATAAAATTATATCAGTATGTCAATTAATAAATGATTTTGAAGTATTAAATAAAAGAGATGAATATTTAATTAATACTGGAGGAATGAATTTAAGTGGTGGTCAAAGAATAAGAATATCACTTGGAAGATGTTTATATAAAGAATCTGATATTTATTTATTAGATGATCCACTTGCTGCAATTGATACTAAAGTTAGTAGTAATATTTTTAAAGATGCTTTTGTTGATTTTTTAAATGGAAAAACTAGAGTTCTTGTAACTAATGAAGTTAGTAATTTATCTTATGCTGATAAAATTATTTTAATGGATAAAGGTTCTATTAAATTTTATGGTAATTATAAAGAATTTATTAGTAGTTTTGGTAAGGATTATGTTATTGAAAATGAAAATGATAATAAAAAACAAGATAATATTGAAAATAATAAAAATAATAATGGTGATAAATTTGAATGTGAAACTAGTTCAACAAGTATTAATAATTATAAAAAAGAAAAAGATAAAAATGATAATTTAAATGAACAAAATCCTTTATTAATCCTTGATAAAAAAGCAAAAAAAGGAAAAGTTTCTTTAAAAACATATAAAACTTTTATTGAATTACAAGGAGGATATATAATATTAATATTATTACTTTCATTAATGATATTAACAAGAATATTTAATTCATATCGTTCAATTTATATAACAACATGGACAAAAACTCAAAAACAAATAAAACAACATGAAAAAGAAAAAAAACCAATAGACATAAATGAACAATTATCAAAATTTTATACATATGTAAAAATATCTTTATTTGGAATTTTATTAAATTTCCTAATAGAATTAATACATGCTCACATTACAATATTTTCTCAAAGAAAATTACATGAAACAATGGTATATAAATTTTTAAGAGCACCAATGAATTTATTTCATGATTTAGTACCAATTGGTCAATTATTAAATAGATTAACTAAAGATAGTGATTTAGTTCAAAGAATAATAAGGGGAGTTTCAATGTTTTGTAGAGCATTATTTGGTTTAGCTACTTCAATTTATGTTTGCTATTTATATTGTTCATTTACTTTATTATTATCTCCTTTATTAATTTTTATTTGTGTTTATTTAACTATTTATTCTATTGGTGCTTCTAGAAATCTTCAAAGACTTGAAAGAAGTTCTTATTCTCCAATTATGACTATTTTAAGTGAAAGTATTAAAGGTGTTGAAATTATTAGAACTGCAAATATTGAAGAAAATATTAAAGATAAAATGTATGGGAAAATAAATGAAAATTATGGAGTTAATCTTTATTTAGAAGGTAGTAGAAAATGGTATGGTGAAAGATTAAAATTTTCATCTAATTTTTTCTTTGGATTAATTATTACTTATATATTATTTAAAAAAGAAATTTTTTCACCACAAGCAATTGGTTTAATATTAAATAACTCAGAAGATTTTTCAAATGAATTAACAAATGTTTTAAATTTCTTTTCAAATGTAGAAATATCAATGGTAAGTATAGAAAGATGTGAAAGTGCAATGAATACAAAAGAAGAAAAAAAACCAGATCCAAAAGAAGAAATAATAATAAAAGATAATGAATGGCCATCAAAAGGAAAAATTGAATTTATTTCATTTTCAGCAAAATATAGACCATTTACTCCAATTATTTTAAAAAAAATAAATTTAAAAATAAATCCAAAAGAAAAAATAGGAATAATAGGAAGAACTGGAAGTGGAAAATCAACAATAGTAATGTCAATATGTCGTATAATAGAATCATTAGAAGGACAAATTTTAATAGATGATAAAGACATATCAAAAATTAATTTAGATTCATTAAGACATAATATTACTATTGTTTCTCAAGAACCTTTTATTTTAGAAGGTACATTAAGAGATAATTTAGATCCTTTAAAAAAACATAGTGATAATGAAATTTTAGAAATTTTAGATTCTTTTTCTTTATTTAATGATATTAATTCAAATGAAAAAAGATTAAATATTAAAATTAAAGAAGGAGGATCTAATCTTTCAATTGGAGAAAAACAATTAATTTGTTTTGCAAGAGCTGCTTTAAAAAAAAGTAAATTAATTATTTTAGATGAAGCTACTAGTTCAATGGATGTTCATACTGAAGAAATTATACAAAAAAATATGAAAAATTTGTTTGAGGATTGTACTGTTATTATGATTGCTCATCATATTCAAATGGTTAATAAATGTCAAAAAATTGTTGTTTTGGATAATGGTGAAATTGTTGAGTGTGATACTTATGAAAATTTAATGGTTAATAAAAATAGTAAATTTTATTCTTTGTATAAAGAAAGTTTAGCATCTTAAAATAAATAAAGTTTTATTTTTTTATATTTTTGAATTTATTTTTTTTGTGAAAATATTGTTTTATAAAATATAAATTGTTTTATTTATTTAATTTATTATACAATAATAAAAATATATATAAAGTTAAAAATATTTATTTCTTTTTTAATTCTTTACTTTTTTAATTAAAAATATATAATATCAATAAATTTAACTTATTTTTATATTTAAATTTTTAATTTGTATTTTTAAACATTAATAAATAATAAAATATGGATGATACAAATAAATATTTTCCATCAAATATAACAAATCCAACAAAATCAATAGCATTAAAAATAAAACCAAAACAAATTCCAATAAAAAATTTTGGAATTTTTTCTGCATTTTCATCAAATTCAAATTCATTTAGACAATCATTAAAAACATCATCAAAAGCATCACCAGATAAAAATAATAATATAAATAGTATAAATCAATTATCTAATAATAAAAATGAAGAAATGATGACAGAAGGTAAAGAAATAGAAGAAAATACATTAGAATTTATAAAAAGGAAATTTATAAAGAAAAAAAATTCTAATTTTTTAAATTATACAAATCCAATTAATCACATTAATAAAGTTTATGGAAATAATACAATAAAAACACATGCTCCAAATGCAAATAGTATAAGTATAAATACAAGTTTACAAAATAATACAAAAATGTCATCTGATGATAAAAATAAAACTTTAAATCATACTTTAAATAAAATTATTATTTCTCCTAGAGAAGAAATTAAAGAAATTAATGAAAATAATATTAATATTAATAATAAATATATTAATAGTAATAAACCAAGATTAGGAAGTGGTATTCATGAAAAAAAAATTTCTATGAAGATTTTTAATAAATTAGTTTCTAGTTTAAATAAAAATAAAAAAGATATTATTAGTAATATTAATCTTTTACAATTACAACAACAGAAAAAAAGAATGGCACAAACTGCTTTAAATTCAAGGAAAAATTCAAATGAGAAAAGAGTAACAAAATTAATTAATCATAAAAAAGGAAATAATAAAATTAATTTTTATAATAGTAATAATTTACAAAATGAATTGAAAAATATAATTAAAAAAGAAAAAATACAACCAAGTGAAAATAATTCAATTACTAATTCAATTAATATTAATAATATAACTACACATCAAATAAATAATAATAATTCAAATTTAAGTAATGGTTTAAATAATAATGTAAGTAAAGATAATATTCAAAATAATAAAATTTTAAATCAAAAAGCATTTTTTGCTTTAACTGCACCAATGTCAAAACAAAATTCAAAAGCAAATTCTAAACAAAAAAATAATCAAAATAATATTAATAATAATAATAATGGAAATAGTAAAGAAAAAGTTAATAAAATTGAAAATAAATTAAATGAAAAATTAACTTCTAAAATTGAGAAATTAACATTAAATAATATAAAAAAAGGAAATTATTCTTCAGCAAATTCACCAGGTCATTATATATTAAATAATAATAATCATAATGATAATAATAAAGAAAATATAATTTCTAAAAAAAAAAATTTAAAAAATATAGATATTAAAAATTTAATATATAAAAAGAATTTAGGTTCAATAAATAAATTATTAAATGATTTCAAAAATGAAATAAGTAATAAACAATTATTAAAAGAACAAACAAATAAAATAATAAAAAAAGAAAATACAAAAAATAAAAAACAAAAAAATAACAAAATAAACAATCAAATACATAAACACAACAGAAATCCAGAACCAAATAATTTTTTAAACAACTCAAACACATCATTATTATCAACAATGAAAGATTCAAATTATTATTTAAAAGAAAGTGAAATGTTATCAAAATATATAAAAGAATATTACAATAAAAATAAAGATTATCCAAAAACAGATTTATCCTTTTATAAATTTGGTAGAAAAATAGGAAAAGGTGCATTTGGAAAAGTAAATTTAGGATTAAATATATTAACAGGAAGAGTAGTAGCAATAAAATCATTTAATAAAGAGAATATAACAAATGAAATATCAAAAAAAAAAATATTATATGAAACAAATTTAATGAGAAAATTACGTCATCCTTCAATAACAAAAATTTTAGAAACATTCGAAACAGAAAAATATATGTTAATAATAATGGAATATATTTCAGGTGGAAATTTACAATCATTTGTAAAAAAAAGGAGAAAATTAGGAGAAAAAACAGCAAAAATATTATTTCGTCAAATAATAGAAGGAATAAAATATATTCATAGTCAAAATATTGTACATAGAGATATAAAATTAGAAAATATTTTAATAGATTTAAATAATAATATTAAAATATGTGATTTTGGTGTTGGAAAATTAATAAATTCAAATTTAATACTTCATGATCATTGCGGAACTCCAGTTTATATGGCACCTGAAATTATTAAAGGTGAAGGTTATTTTGGTTTTCCTGTTGATATTTGGTCAAGTGGTGTTGCTTTATATATTATGTTAAGTGGTAATGTACCTTTTAATAGAGGAAAATTAAATGATTTACAATATGAAATTTTAAACTCTCCTTTAAATCCAATTAAAGATATTAGTAATGATGCTAATGATTTATTATTTAATATGCTTTGTAAAGATCCTAAAAAAAGATTTTCTGCTGATGATATTTTAAATCATTCTTGGTTAAAAATGGATGATACTGAATTTAATATGAATTTAAATGTTAATAAATATCATTTATTTACTAATGCTGAAATGATTTTATTAAGTAAAACTCATATTGATTATAGAAAAGCACCAAAAGGAGAATTAGGTGAAAATTTTACTTTAAGGAATTTATTTACTATTGATGATAAAGTTGATATTAATAATAAAAATATTGAAACTAAAAGTATTATTTTAGCTCCTTATAATACTATTTTATCTGATGATGAAGAATTTAGTGAAGAATTAGATAATATTAATCCTGAAATTATTACTGAAAATGATATTATGAAATTTAGTGGTAAAGTTAAAGAATTTAATATTAATTATGAATTAAATAATAATGAAGAAATTGATAATGGAATGTTAATAAATTCTAAAAATGATTTAATAAGTGGAGAAGTTAATAATTCAAAAAATAATATTAGTAATAGTATTATTAATTCTAAATCTAATTTACAAAAAAAAAATGAACAACATATTAATCATACCAATTCATTTATTATAAATGAATATTTTGTTAATATGGTTGTTGATTTAGGATATAATAGAGATTTTGTTATTAAATGCTTAGAAAAAAATGAATTAAATCCTGCAACTGCAGCTTATTATTTATTTTCCATATATGAAAATATTAAATATTAATGATTTATTGTATTATAATTTAATATAAATTTTTTAAATATATTTTTATTTTATATATTTTATTTATCATAAATAAAATAAAAAAAAATTTTTAACATTTTAAAAGATGCAATTTTTAAAAACAGAATATTAAAAAATAATAAATAATAAAATGTCAAATAAAATTAACAACAAAACCTACAAATTAAAAATTAATTAAAAACAAAATTTAATCCTTAGGAATAGTATTATTATTATTATTATTTTTTCCAATAATTTCTTGAATTTGATGAGCTCTTTCAGCTTTTAAATTAAAAAATTGAACAACTCTCATTTTATCATAATATTCTCTTTTCATTCTATAAAATCTAATCATTTCATTATCTCTTTTACTTTCACCAACCAAAGCTCCAATTACAGTTTCTAAATTAGCATTAAATTTTTCTTGATAATTATTTTCAAAAAATTCTTTAAATAATCTATCCATTTCTGCTCTTTTTATATTAATTAAATCTAATTCTATAATATTACTTGCTGCTGCTAAATTTGATATCATTTGAATTGATGGATCTTCTAAAATTTTAGAAAATGGATTTTTCTCATTTATAATATTACCAATAGTTTTTAATGTTATTTTATTTTCCATATTATTATCATTTAAACTTTTTGTTAATTGTATTTTTGGTAAAATATTATTTGTTATTCTATTATTTACTGTTGTTCTAAAAATACTTTTTGTTGGACTTTTTGTATTACGACTTATATTTTCAAATTGAAAATCAAGTTCTCTTCTATATTTTTGTATTTCATTTTTTATTTTAGTTATTTCTACATTTTTATGTGCTACTTTAAATAAATAATCTATTGAAGTTTTATCTAAAAAATTAGGGAAAAAAGACATTTTTATATTTTTACCTAAGTTCCATATTGCTTTCATAATCCAAATTAAACCTTCATTTCTTATATCTAATCCTTCATATAATTTCCTATGATAATAATCACATAAATAATTAATTTTTTCTTCTAAATATTTTTTTTGTACTTTATATTCTTCTTTTATAGCTTCAAATTGTTTTTTAAAATTATTTAATATTGTAATATTTTCTTCTAAACTTTTATTAATTTCATCTTTTTGTTCATTTCTCATTGTTGATTGTTTTAATTGAATAGTTTTTAAATAAAAAGAATCAATATTTTTTTGACTTTTAACTTTTGATGGTGATTTAATTGGAGATTTACTATGACTTCTTTTAGTAATAACACTTTTTGAATCATCTATCATAATATCATCAATATTAAAAGAATTTTTTGCTATATTTAAAAAATATTCATCTGAATTTAAAAATTTAATATCCATTTCATAATCTTGTATTACTTTTAATGTATTTATTATATTATTTGATACCATTAATTTTCTTCCTTTACAATCCTCTAAATTTTTTTTTAATTTTGATATTTCATCTTCCATTGCTTTTTCATTTTTTAACATTTCATATTTTAAAAAAAATTCTCTACTTTGATTAGATTTTATTTCATCTTGAGAATATTCTTTATTTTCAGTTTCATAATTTTTACCTAATCTTTTATTATTTATTTCAATATCATTATCTATTTTTTCTTTTTCTTTTATAAATTTAATTGAAGAATCAAAAATATTTTGTGAAACATTATTATCAATTGTTAAATTATCAATAAATTCAATTTCTGTGTTTATCATTGGAAGTATATCAAAAAATTTTTTATTTATTCTTTTTATATTTTTTGGTTTTGGAGTTATAGTAGTATTATATAATTTTGGGTAAATACTATTATTAATACTACTTTCATTTCTATTATTAAAAGATTTTGATAATGAAGGTAAATGAAATTTAACTTTTTTATTTGAAAGTGGACCTTTGGTTAGTGACATTAATTAATTTTGATTTATTTTTATTTTTTAATATTTTTTTAATTTGTTTCTTTTTTTTTCCTTTTAAATTTAATTTTTAATAAATTGCCATTACACAAAAAAAATAAAAATAAAAAAAAATAAAGAATTTATGTCTGATTCAGAATATGAAAATAAAGTAAATAAAAACTTATCACTTCATAATCATAAAACTCGAATCCCAGATAATGAAAGTATAAAAAGAAAACATAGAGAAAGTAGAAAAGAAAAATCAAGAAAGGAAAGAATAGATATATCAAAAGTAAAAGAAAGAAAACTTTTAGATGAAGATTTCAAATTATTAAAACAATGTATAATAGATGGTTCATTAGAAACATTTAGAGAAATAATATCAAACGAAGACAACAAATGGTACTTAGAAAATAATGATTTAGATTATGAATTATTTGTTCATGCAATAATGTTTCGTAGAATGGAATTTATAAAAGAAATGGAAATATTAAAATATCATTTAAATCCAAATTTACTTTTAATTGAAGTTTATGTAAGATATATTAAAAGAAAATATAAAGAAACAATATCATTTAATCCAAAAGAAAGAAAAAGACATTTATTATCAACAGAAAATTTAAAATATTTAATTACAAATCATATAGGAATAAATCAATCAAATTGTATA
>JAEEGK010008392.1_pt1 | contig 24393 bp, 15 predicted proteins | sample 8958771 | NCBI WGS metagenome assembly JAEEGK01 (sample SAMN16246547, study PRJNA631951) | gut metagenome | biome: gut microbiome; feature: rumen; material: SC-attached | host: Bos | place: Iran: Karaj | collected 2018-10
GAAGAATTTACCAAGAGCGAACGCTAAGGATGTTTTACCTGTACCAGAGATACCTTCTAAGATGATTAACTTAGAGGCGGCCATACCGGCAAATAATTGTTTAATAACATCTTCTCTATAATATAACTTCAATTGGCTAGCAGCGAAGTTACGGAACGCGTTACATAATTCCTCGAGGGATAAGTTTGGACGATTTGGAATGTCCATATTTGTGCCTCTATATTTGTTATCAACATGGATAAGTTTTGGGAAGCGGGAGGATACTTCTTCCACGATTTCTTGGCTTTCTTGATCTAATTGGCTATCAGGACCACGTAAGCCCATGTAACCAACTTTGAGATTGAGGATTTTGTCTTTTTCTTGAATGGCTTGGAATAACTCATAGTTGAGTCTTTCAACTTGTCTAGATAATTCTTCTTTGTCTAATTCCTTACGGACAAATCTCACGTACTTACGCAAGAAGATGACAATGAGGAAAATTAAACCAGCGAATAAGCCGATCAAAAGTAATAACATGATGACCCAGAATAACCAGCCAATAAAGCCAAAATCACCACTGTGAGCGCTCATATAAGAGTTATAAGCGGCGAAGTTATTTCCTAGGTCAGTCCATGGTGAGATAAAGGCTTTGTATAAGAATGTGCCAATATCCTCAAGGACTTTGAGGAACATCTCCCTTAAGTAATCAAAATAAGCAACCATTACAATATCCTCCTTAGTAATTTGAAGCAAATGTTTGTATCGAAGCAAGCGCCCATTGTGTTGTTGATACAGGCTTGATCCCAGCCCTCTAAGTAAATAGAGAGAACGATTTCGGTTGGTTTACCGTGATAGCAAGGAATCACAACTTCTGTATCATATTCATCAAGGTCTTTTAAGGCGTATGATTCTTCTTTAGCGATTTCTAGTCCATTAGAATTCGCTTTATTAAATGTATAAGTATCAATTCTATTATTAGCGGTGAAACTGTTACCGAAGTAATGACCTTTGGATTCTATTGTTTCCACTTCGCCATATGGATCAACTGGGTCATTATAGGCTACTTTAGAGAGGTCATTGACTTCACCGTAGACAACTTCTCTCTTATTACCGTTGTCATCAGTGTAGTAATCGTAATAACCATCACCATCGTTATCTAAGACGCCACCGAAGAGGATGTCTTCATTCTCTTGTTTATATGGGTCGATAACGTAATAACGGTAGTAATCTTCTTCATTGACTAAGATGGACATTCTTAGACAATCACGGAGACTATTAAGTTTTTGTGTGATTTCATCAACACTTAATTCAGGATATTCCTTATGTAATTCCTGCGCGCGTAAAGAATTTAGTTTTTCGTTGTACGCGAACACACATTGGTCAACATCCAACGCGGCATAGTAGTCAACAAAGTTGGACAATAAATATAGTCTCTTTTGGAAAAAGCCACCAGAAGCTTCTTCAATTGTAGCCACTCCTGTTAAAGATGGAGTTGATGAATCATAAAAGATTGGTGTGTCTGCTTTTTGGTTAAACCATGTATCACGACACATGGAACTCACAGGCGCGAATAAAAATTCGTTTTCCACGAGATCTTTACTATCGAGTTTTTCTTTGAAAGTATTTAATTCTTTTGAGGTTGACACTAAAAGTTGTACATTGCCACTTAAATCAATTTCAAAAGAATTAATCTTTAAACGGTCACTACTTGCGTACCAGGCCCAAGTTAAAGAAACAGACAATGCCGCAATTGCGGCGGTCCCAACTAAACTGGAAAGTATGATTCTTCTCTTGTTCATAAATGTTAAATCCTGTTAGTCTCGAATCTTAATTGGAAATCAAATTTATGACGGTGTTCTTCGTCTATGACGGAGAAATCCCAACCTTCTATATAGATTGTAGCATCAAATTCACCGATGTAGCCAACACTTTCACCACCTGTGATACAAACAGATGTTTTTTTGCCTGGTTGGTTACTTAAAGTACCATCAGCAGCCTTGGCTGGTTTAATGGTATCTATGCCTTCATATTTGGCTTTTTTAATATCAAGTTTGCTTAAATCTTGATAGTAAGCAGAAGCATATGGAGAGTGTTTTGCAGTAAATGTATCTGCGGTGTTAGAACCACTGCCATTAACATCTGCTAAAACATCATCGCCTTGATATGGAGCATTACTAATGCCTGAATCAGTACCATCAGCAATTGTGTATTCGCCATAAACAATTTCACCATTATCATCAAAGTCATAGTATTGATCATGGCCAAGGTTTAATAGACCTGCTACCTTAGTTTCGCCTGCATTCTTCGAAGCAGGATTGAAAATAAATCCATTGTTCGCACCATATTCAGCAATATCGCGCTCGACGTACATTCTCATTGCTTTTGAAACATTACCGCTGGAACCAACAGAAGCACGTGTTTGAGCGTAGGTAAGCCATAATTCTTGCCCTTCGACGAATTCACGTTCACCATTGTTATCTGTGTGGAAAGCTCTAAACGCAAAAGTAATCTGTGAATAATGAGCATTTGTAGCAGCAGTCATATTGTTGTAACTTTCACTACTTGGTGATTGCTTTAATGCAAATGTGTTGTGGTTACTGTCAGCAGGATTGAATTCACCAGATGTCACTGGAACCAATTCATTAGTTGCATAGCCTCTTGCAGCTAAGTACATATTGATACGATCGGAATTAAGACCTTCGCCAGCAGGCGCGAAATAATAATAAGAGCCATTTTTTTGCTCTTCAATCATCCCATCGTTTTTTAAAGCGAGGATTTGAGTATCGTTTTTGACACCAATTTGTAATTGACCATTATCGTAAACAGAAGTACCGGAATATAACAAAGCAGCACGTGTTGCGTAGGCATACCACGCTAAAGTGCCGCTTATAGCACCACCGATTGAAACAACGGTGCATAAGCCTAGAAATCCACATATTAATTTTGCTGGATTAATAGCCTTTTTCATACTTCCTTCTTTCTTTTTACTTACACCAGCAAAGCCACACATATATGCATGACTTTGCTAGTGTCAATCAATCTATTTTAAATTATTTCTGCTTTGTTTTTATTGTCTGTCTTGGACAGCAAATTGGATACCAACATTGAATTTGGAATCGATGTATTTTACTGCATCCCAAATTGCGGTATCGCCGTTATCAAGTTTTTGCCAACCTTCGACCCAAATTGTAATAGTAACAGTAAGGTATTCAGTTGTGCTTTCCATTGTTTTACCAATAGATTTGCTTAAATTATCAGTTTGATCATTATCATCGTCATCGTAGTCAAGTTTTGTTAACTTGTTACCATCTGAACCTGCAACAACTGGGTGTTTTGGATCGACTTTGAAATCATTGACTGTCTTGCCATGAGCAGCATCAGCTAAATCAAGTTCTTCTTGTGTCCAGTGAACACCTACAACTGGTTCGACTTTCCAGTCATCTAAGGTTTTTCCGTAAGCAGGATCGCCTTCTTGAGCAGCATCAAGTTCTTCTTGTGTCCAATGAACGCCTGCAACTGGTTCGACTTTCCAGTCATCAATAGATTTTCCATAAGCGGCAGCAACAGCAGCAGCAGCGGCAAGTTCGTCTGCTTCCCATTTGGCACCAGCGGCAAAGTCTTCACCGTTTAAGAAAGATGATTGATAACCACTGCCATAAGTAACTGCTTGATAATCGTTGTCAGTATATGTGAAACCCCATTCGTCATTTTGTGGATATGCTCTATCGGCATGACCGTCGCCATCAATATCTAGCAAACCATGAGTAGCAATGGTTTCACCTTTATTAGAAATAAGTTTGTTTGCTGTATTAGTTGTGTTTCCTTCCTTATATGAAGAAGAAATATGAACACGAACTGCATCACTTAAATCATATTTGTTATTTGCTGTATTAGAAGCATCTTGTTGAATGAGTAACTTAGAGATGTAAACATCTTCAACGCTGTTTTGTGCAACATCGCCATTACGGTCAACGTTACGGAATTGTAATTTGAATTGAGCGTAGTTTCTATCTGTTGCTTTGTCCCATTTTGTCATATCGCCAACGCCAGCTTTAGGTTGAATATAGCCTAAAGGAGCTGGATTTTGAGCGCCATCCATTGGAATAGCGTCTTCTTTATCCATATTTCCAAATGTCATTGGAAGGATATGCATATTGTCACCTAATTGGGCATCCATTTCTTGCCATGTGATTCTTGTTCTCCAAGCATTGTCGTCTTCATCAGCGAATCTCATTTGAAGATTAGAACTGAAGCCACTAGCTTGGCCAATGTAAGAAACGTTAGCTCTGGTTGAATATTGATACCATGCAATGGTACTACCGACTGAACCCACTAATGAGCCAGCGATACCAAGAGCAAGAGCAGAAACAATAATTTTATTCTTATTTAATTTCATAATTGTTTTTCTCCTAAAGAGTTTTCTCTTTAATATTTGGATAATTTAAATAGTTTTGTTTTGAATTATGAATGTAAGTTTATTTTAATTTTGGTTTTGATGATCACTGTTATGTGATTTAACGCCGAGTCTAATACCGACATTGAACTTTTTGCCTGAATAAGCCGCTGGGTCCCAAACTTGTGTGTTTGATTCACCACTAGCGTTGCCTTCAAGGCCTTGGTCTAATTTGCTCCAACCTTCAATCCATGTTGTAACAACAATTTTCATTTCCGCTTCACCTGTTCTACCGATTGGTGTTGGATTTGTGTTTTCAGCTGGATTATCAGGATCAGTAACGATTAAATTTTGATCATTAGTCTTATAAGATGTTTGTTTGCCACCGTCTACGCCATACACGCAATTATTTACACCCCAACTATCGAGGTCTTTATCGAGAGAACCATCGTTATTTAAGTCAAGTTCTCCTCCAACGATTGTTTCTTCAACGCTCTTAGCGAATAAGAAATATTTTTTTGCATTTGTTGCGTCTGTAACTGCAAGGTGTACTCTGACTGAATCTGACAAATCATTCGTTGTGCCATTTGTAGAGTCATCTTGAATTAATAATTCTGTGATATAAACATCATTAACTAATTTTGTTGGAGTATTAGCACCATCAACGTCAATACATTTTACTTTGATTGTAAATTGAGCGTAATTAAGAGTATCTGCTGGCAACCAGTGGCTGTAATCACCGCCGTGTCCAAATTGTGGTTGAGCATAGAAATTAGAAAGTTCTGCATTCTTAAGTTGTACGCCTGTTGTAATAGGTGCAAGTTGATTACCGGTGATTTTCTCCCTTAAATCATCTTGATAGTAATCATTGCCCCAAGTTTGTCCCCCATCGATTGATATCTTCAGTAATTTTGTAGAATGTGCTAAAGCACCGACATAGGCTACTTGTGCTCTGGTTGCGTATTGAAACCAAGCGAGAGTAGAACTAAGTGTCGCCGCTAATGAGCCTCCGATTAATAAGGCGAAACTGGGAATAAGTACTTTTCTAAAGTTAAGCGTTTTCATGCGCAGCGATATCGACTCCTAATCTTAGTGTCGCACCTTGTGGGGGTTCATCGTCTGGTTGAGATTGTGGATCTCCACCTTCAAGCCAAATGACAATGGTATATCTCATCATATCGTTTCTAACAAAGTTATTTTGTTTGTATTCAATGATGGTATTGCTACCTGTTTTGAAGTTTTCCGCTAAAGGATATTCTTCTGATGCACGGTTGTTACCTTTATAAGAAACAATGAGTTCTTGATCGACTTCCTTACCATTGATGTCGTAATTATTCACTTTCGCAGATTTTGCGAAAACACGATAATTGTGTTCATCACTGTTAGCGTCGTTTTCAAAAACCATCACTCTTAATGTGTCATCGAGACCTCTACCAGAATTGTCATCTGCTTTTGTACGATCGTCGATAGAAACTTTCATATCGTAAGAAGCTGTCTTTGTGCCAACGTTTTTAACGTAGAAAGTGTACTTGAAGTAATCAACAACAGTACCATCCACCATTTTGCCTGCTTGTGGGTCATAATAACTGCCATCTTCTCTACCGAGATCTTTATAAGTATTCTTCTCGTCATCGATCTGAGCTAAATCGTGTCTAAAGAAATCATAAGAGTACTCGATATATGGAGTGCTGTCATTGACACGGAGGTAGGTAGAATAGTCTGTGGATTCCTTTTGGTTCACTAAGGCTAGACTGACTTCACTATTCTTTAAAGAAACGGTAAATGTACCGACGGAACGACCGAGGAAAGAGATAATAACTAAAGAAGTGATGCCTAATGACGAAAACAACGCCACGAAAGCAGCAACTTTTCTTCTCCTTCTTTTCTTTACTAGTAATAGATCGTACATAATTAGTCTTTCTTACCCTTTCAAGGTGTTTAAATGTTTGTTTGTCCCAATGGGCTTGAAATTAAAAGCCAGTGCCTATCATCCAATTTCATGGCGGGTTAATTTCGTACCCTAAGGCAACTGGCTATCTTTGATAAGAATATAAAACCTCAACTGTTTCAAACAATTGAGGTTGCTGGCTATCTTATATAAGACCCTATAGTTTTGCGTCGCCGGATTGCTCCGGTTTTGCTTTTTGCTCAAATACAAAATATCACAATAAAAAATCTAGTGCAATATATTTTTTCAATTTATAAATAAATTAAATATAAAAGAAAAAGCGCATTGCGCGCTTATTATTCTTTCTTTTCTTCTTTATTACCTTGAGCTTGTAAATCTCTGAGTAATTCTTGTCTGAGTTCTTCTTTTTGCTCGTCTGTAAGATCTTCGATTTTAGCAGGCTCTCTCTTAGTGGTTCTTCTAACATAGAGCATTAAGCCAATGATATTTCCTGCTAATACTAAGAAGATTGGGAATACGAATGCGAAGAAACTACCGGCTGCAGGCATATCTAAGATTGCTCTGATTAAGCCGCTTGAATTTGCCTTTGCTTCGGCAAGTGTCTTTGCAGGAACAACGGCAGAAAGAAGCATAATACTCACTACTAAAAAGAATGTAATAATCGCTACATCGAGTACTACTAATGCAATGAGTAAAGGTTTTTTGTATTTTTTCATAATAATGCCGTTTGTTACTTATTCGTGAAATCATTTTATAATACTTTTTCCAAAAAGCAAAAGGTATTTTTTGTGCGTGTAGTATGATATATCACGTTACATATATATGTAAGACAAGCTTAATACTTGTTTGTATGGTAAAACAAACAATAAAAAAGACCGGAGCATGTCCGGTCTAATTTTTAGTTTTTTCAATTAGGCGGCTGCGCCAACTAAGCCTGTGAATTTAACTTCAACAGCTGTGCTCTTTAAGTCTTCGATACCGTTTGTAAAGACGTCTTCGTCATTACCATCCCAGTAAATGTAGACTTTAACTTGCATAATTGTTTGATCTGTTAAGGAAGCTTGTAATGTTGTACTACCAGAACCACCTGTACCACCGAATTCTTGAGAAGCTGTTGCTGTAGCAACAAGAACTTTAACGGCTTGGTCACCACTATTGGATGGGGTGATTGTGCATGTTTCAACTTTAAGTGTGTTCATTGGTTCGGAACCTTGAGCAAGTGTTAAATTGAATTCGTTAACTAAAACGTAATCAGCAAATTTGTCATCAGCAACATAAGCTTTAGCTGTCATGCCAGATTCGTTTGTGCCCCAGTTGGCTGGATCTTTACTATATCTATAGTACCAGTTGGTATATTTGCTATCAGCTGTAGCTTCGATAGTAGAGATTGTTGTAGCTGCATTTTCGTGAGCAACTGGAAGAAGTGCGCCTGTATCAGTAGAAGCATTAGCGGATTCTGCACCACCATTAGTACGGATCCAAGCTGCCTTAGCAGCATCGTCTGCACCAGTAGCGGCACCGGCTTTAATGAGTAAGAATGCACTGTCGGATTTGACTGTAACACTCATACCTGTGGCTGTAACTGTGGCTTGGCTAGCAAACCATGCAACAGTGCCTGTAACGGAGGCAGCTGTTGAGAGTAATAACATTCCTAATGCAGGAATTATAACCTTTGTCTTTTTCATAATAATATATAAACTCCTTATAAACGACAAAATCACTCAACTTATATCTAAACTGAGTGGATGATAGGTTTTTGCATCACATGTCGCCAACAAGGATTGGGACGTCCTTATCGCTTTCGCTTTGCATTATTAGTCTAAATTAATATCAAAAAAGTGTCAAATAATATTTTTCATATTCTATTAATAGAATATGTTTTTCCTCATTATTTCTATATAAAATCCTTATTAATAAAAATCACGCACATGTAAGGTGCGAGATTTTTTGTTCTTTTTGATCAACTTTTTAGAGGATGTGACGTTGACTGTTCACATTTGTAGTATCGCTTAACCAATCTTCTGCATCATCTCTAGATTCAAAGAGTAAAATGCTTATTTCGTTGCTATTGCCAGTATCGATAGCTGTCCAATAACGTCTTGTTGTATTGGCGGTCACTAAATCCGAAGTCGAATGAACACGGTAATAGAGTTTTGAATAGTCAGTCGCAGATGGACGCAAGGATGTATTTGGGTAGTGTTTTGTTGGATTAAGGCCAGAAGTGCCACTTTGGTCTGCCTGTTGCGCTGTTTCACCGCACAAAATCCTTGCTCTAGTACCACTATTCTTAAAAACATCAGTACCGAATGTAACTTTAGACTCGGTGGTATAATTTGTTCCAGTAGTATTTGGTGTAAAAACATAATCAATACTACAGTTTTCAAAAGTATTAGCGCCAATGTTAGTTATGCTAGTTAATGGGCTTAGATCCATAATATTGTTAGATGGATAAGTAGCAGCAGTTGTATTGCCGGTACTTGCTGAATAAATGCTGAATGAATATGTTTTTGACAAAGTTAAATCAGTAACAATATTTGTGCAGCCTTTGAAGGAGGAACTACCAATTTTAATAAGATTTGACATTTGTGAAAAATCAACTTTCAAACTAGTGCAGCCTTCAAAAGCGCTATTGTCGTTACTAGCACTGCTGCCATCATCTTTATCATAATTACTATTAGCAGTTGGATAACTACCAGAATCACTAATGTATTTAATGTTAGAAGCATTGATTAGTGTTGTAAGATTTGTGCTGTTTTTAAAAGCCTGACCATAGATGCGTTCGGTTGCGCTATCAAACGTAATGGATGAATATCTACATCCAGCAGCAGCACGATAACCAATGTATGTGGTGCCAGTATAAACCGTCATATTGCCAGTCTTACCAGTTGCTTGATGTAAGAGTATTTTTTTGGATTTATGATATATACCATCGTTAGCGCTTAAAAATGCCGAGTTGGTATCAGTAGTTGTTGTGCTGTCATAATCAGTAAATAAGTATGATTGAATTCGAGCGTTGGCTTTATTGCCACCAAATGCCGAGTTGCCAATAAACGTTAAAGCTACGCCTAATTCAACGCTACCAAAGTAATTATTGTAGAAGGCTGCTCTTTCGAGTCTTGTGACAGAATTTGGCAAGCAACAATAGCCAGATCTATTTGTCTCTGTTTGGCCGTTAATAGTGGTCACCAACTGGGCAAAAGTACTAGTGCTACCTTCTGGTGTTTGAACAGTTCCATTCTTTTTAAACGTGACAATTCTAACGCCATGACTCTTATCGCTTCGATAGAAAGCACGTTCTTCAATCTTCGTGATTGAGGTTGGCAAAACGAAATAATATCCTCTACAAGCCTTACCACCAAAAGCTTCATGTCCAATAGTAACAATATTCATTCCGCTCAATGTGGATGATGTTAGATCGATTGTTTTTGCAACGTTATTATCATCAACACTACCATCAGTAAAGTATCTAGCAATAACGTAGTTACCACCACTATTTTTGCAGAATGAAATATAACCATTGTTATATTGCTCTGGCGTTCTTGGACCATTTGCGAATTCTACCAATTCGTCGCTATCGCCATCATTTATATGCCAATATTTAACGTTTCCTGATGTTGTCCAGTCAACCTGATAGACTGGAATGTTGGCTCTTTTACCATTACCTAAATCAGATGTATTGTAGTGGTTAGCAGTATTATTGTTTGTGCTAATTGTGTACCACGTATTGTTAGTACTACTCGTGTCGTTTGGATAATTAAGAGGATAGCTTCCTGTACCTGTTTCTTTTACATAGATGACTAAATCATAGTAAGCATCTGTGTTAAAGAGGTAACGTGTTTGTGCTAAGGCGTTAGTTCCATCGCCTACACCCCAAGGGTTACTGACTGTTGTGTTATTAAGCACACCAGAACTATTACAACCATGAGTGTTGTTTTTCGATCTACTGCCAGTCAAAAACACTTCTCTTAAATTAGTGCAGCTTTTCAAAACTTCATTGCCCATTAAGCAAAGGTTTTCGCTGGCTTCGAATCTAATTATGCCATTATTTCTAACAAAAATGTTTGAGCCAAACGAAATATCATGTGGTGTACCACCACTTTCCATCTTAATTGATCTTAAACCATCTTGATTATCAAAAGCGTTTTTATTAATAGCAACACGATTCCAAATAGAAGCGTTTACAGTAGGATAGGCATTGCCACCACCACCTTTTTTATCAAAAGAGAATGAATGATAGATATTCGCTAATGGCGCAGCAGCGTCGTCTAGAGAATTAGGAAGTTCAACATCCATTTCTGCTTCGATACCGCTTGGTAAATAACTATTGTTTGTGCTTGCGTCGCTGAATACTGCGAAAGCATAGTCACCAATAATTTTTAAATTGGAAGGCAAAGCAGGGTTTGTTTTAAAAGACAATTTTTTGGTTAATCTTTCAAAATTGAAGAAAGCGAAATTGCCTAAGTATTCTAAGCAGTTTGGTAGAGTAAGGCTCGTCAAAGCTTTATTAATATTAGCATCAGCGATTGTAGCATCTTTAACAATATCATTGGCGGTAGCGTCTTCTTCTTTACCTGCTTTAGCAATAATATCGTTGAAAATAGAATAGCTTATTTCTTTTAAGCTTTCACATTCTTCGAAATCTAATATTTCAATATTGTTTGAATGCCAGAATGCTCTATTACATATTTGCACTAAGTGTTGATTAAAATGCACTTCAGTGAGATCGTCGTTTTCGCCAAAAGCATTAGGTCCGATAACTTTAATTGGATAATGGACATTACCGATAATTACTTCATCAGGGATAGTTAAAACGCCATTTTCATAGTAGCCTTCCATCCATTCGTCTTCATCAGGAGTATCAAATTTAGTAATCGTTGCATATTGAGCACCACCACCAGGAACAATAATTACAGAGGTGTTGTTTGTTCTAGCATTATCTAATTTGCGTTCAGCATTAGATAGTGAGACTGTTAAACCTGGATAACCACCATCGACAGGCTTATCAACATTGTAGTTAATATCGTAAACAAGAGTACTGTAGTCAAAGTCAGCATCACTTCCAAAGGTAATCTTCTTGTTTCTCCATTTAGCGCTTAAGCTTGCTGGGAAATTAGCTTGTGTATCATAGAAGAAGAATGTCAAATCACTTTTGGAATCAGCAAAAGCATAATCACTGATGTTTTGCATATTGATGTCAAAATAGACTTTTTGTAGAGCTAAACAATCAGCAAAAGCATAGTCTTCTATTGTAATGATGTTTCTATCGTCTCCTTGTTCTCCATTATCTAATGGGAATCTGAAGATACTAAGCGCAGAACACTTTTGGAAGCAGCTTTGTCCGAAGAACACCGCTGAAGTTGGACATTGAAGCTTTCTGAGTTTGATGCAAGAATCAAAAGCATGATCACCAAAAGAAGTAATTTTAGAGTTATTAAGTGTCTTACGGCCATCTTCATTAGAATAATATATGGAAGATAAGCTTCTGCAATCTAAGAAAGTGCTAGGCGCAATTTGAGTAACATCCTTTGGAATAATGAATGAGGTAAGATTTTGGCAGTAAGCAAAAGCTTCTTCTCTGATATCCACAACCGTTTGAGGAAGTTTGATTGTGCTTGCTGTGCAGTGACTAAAGCCTGCTCTTGCAACAGCAACAATTGTGTAATCTTCGTTTGACCCAGTTGGTTTATTACTAGTAATAGTGCTAGAAATATCGATTGTTGCTGGAGCATTAGAGGAACCCCAAGAAATTCCAATATAATTGTCATAGTTTTTGATACGGTAGCAATTTAACGTATAAGTATTATTTGAAATAGTTATGTCATGAGTAAACATACCTGAATCAAGAATGGTATAAGTAAAATCAGCATCAACGGAAGATACGTGGGAACCATTCATAAATGGAATAGCCATAGAAGCACATACAACTAATGTAATAAACGCTAAAGTAATGTTTTTATATCTTTTCATACGCTATTTCCTTTCTATGATTGAATAATTGTATATGTTGGTGAAGCACCAGTTTCATATTTAAGCCCCTTGACGCAGAAAGCCGGAGTGGCCTTGTAGTCATAGGCAAATAAATATGTGATAAATTGAGGATCGTTATTGTATTGGAGATTTAGCAAAATATGTCCAACGCCCTCAATTTCAACTTCTCGTGTGCTGACAGTAAATGTACCGGATGTAGTATTAAAGTTAGAAGTAAAGTTAAAGTTCGCTAATTTAGCAGAATTAAATGTGATTTGTGTTACTGGTTCACCAGCAATTTCAGTTTCAGTGATTACATAGTCAGCCTTAGTAGGAGCGTCTATTAAGAAATCTACATCCTCTAGAACATTACCGACTTTTGCGATAGAAGAACCAATTGTACCATCTGTTTGGCCTTGCACCGCTAGATAATAAAGATTTGCTTTTTGGTCATCGTTAGATCCATCTCTGCTATTGCCTGCAGCAGAGCCAATCGCATATGCCCAGCCTTCTGGCAATTTTGGAAGTTTAAAGATATGGGCATATAAGGCACCACCATCACCCATAAGATTCTCAGCATATGGAGTTGTTAATGTGCCTGTGGCGCCATTATGACCATCAGTGTAGTCATAAATAAAGTAACGATGCGAATCAAGATCTTCAGTGTTTACAGATTTCATAGTGTAAAGCTTTGTAGGGTCGCCTGCCCTATCTGTTCTAAACTTATAGATTGAAATATCGTTTTTATTACCAACAACAGAAACGTTAGCACCGTTATCGTTTTTAATATCAAAGACAATTGTGTTAGATGGGTAGTAGTTGCCATCTGGATAACTAGAAGTAGTTTTTGGATGGCTAATTGGCATGTAGGAGGATAAAGAATTAATCAAATAGTTTTCAGCGGTTCTAAACATAAAACCAAAACGATAGTCACCATAAGTGACTTGACGGCCATATTTATCAATTAATATAGATTTAAGATAGTTGGTTAAGAAAACACTATCGGTGTTATACATGTAGTTATTAACACTAGATGGCGTGTTTTGCTCCAAATCCATTTCAAAGACATAGTTATAATCGCGAGAGAACGGATAATCAAACGAAAATACGTTAGTGCTGCTAGGAAGAGTTGTTGCTCTTAGAGGATCAATTTCAGTAATTGCACTACCCCAACCTGGTTGTCCATTAATTGTATGGTTATATTCCGCGGTTGAGAAATAAACTTTAGTGTGTGGTTCACCGCTGATAATACGGCATTGACCCATATTATCAAAGACATGGTCACCATAGTTGCCTGGATTTGCGGAAGTATTACGTGGCGTAGCAATCTTGAAAACGCCTAAACCACGATCAACAGTAACTCTGCCTTCGTTATCATATTCATCTTGAATAAGATTGTTATATAAGAAATCAACAGTGTTATAGTCTTCTGGAACTGGATTTGGTACTGTAGAATCTTGCCATGTACTCCAGCTACCTCCACCATTGCCATAATAGCCAGTAATATAGTTATTATTAATGGTGTGTCTTAAATAAGTCGAATACTTATCGAACAAGGAATCACCACCATTATTTATGACAGTATCATAACTAATGAATTTCTTTTCACTTTCATTACCAGATTTGATGGTTTCACCACCCGCAAAATCACTACGAATACCAGAATAAATTCTAGTGAAGTTCATAACACCAGTTTCACCATGAAGAACACTATTGAAATCAGGGTCTAGGGCATTAACAACGTTAGTGCCTACTTCACCAACTAAGCCGAGTTGTGTTTCACTCTTGATTGGGTTATAACCATCATCGTTGAACTTAAAGGAACCATTATAGACATATGAATGTTTCATTGTCCCATCTAAGTGACCAACAAGGAAACCGATGTTATTACCATGAGCATAGTTTGTCGCCGGATGATATGAATCAGTAGGAGCGGCGTAGTTGCAATAAATAGAAACAGAGAATTCACCATCACCATAATAGTATTTGTGAGAATAGAATTCACATAAATAAGATTGAACAACACGAGAGTAAATGATGCCATCCACTGTAACGGAAGCAGTAAGTGATAATCTTACGTCTAACTGCATATCATCACCAGAATTAAATTTGTCTTGTCCACCTTCTTTGAGTTTAGTGAAATCAAACATAATCAACTTATCTGCTTGTCCGTCGGCATCTAAGTCTAAATTAAGAACATCAGATTCTTGAAGAATGACTGATGAAGATGTCCATGTATATGTAAATGGATCATTAGCGACGTTAGGGAATGTTGGAACGAAATATCCACGATAGAAATCTGTGCCTGAAGAATCAGTTACAACATTAAGGTCAATTGCGGAATATTGCACACCGCCGATACCATTTTCATTCTTTAAGCCAGGATGACCTGGAACTGGATTGGCTCGCACATACGAACCATTTTCATAACTATAGAAATCAAGATTAATATCGCTTGTGAGATAAGAAGCGTTTGAGAAGATATCTTCGATATCCGCACTAAATAGTTTATAAGTATCATCGGTGGTAACTGTTGTATAACCAAGTGATTCAACTTCAATATCTTGGCAAACAAGGCCTTCAATACTACCATCATAGGCAACGTAACCAAAGACACCGATATCTTCAGGATAACCAGAAATCTTTAAATTCTTGATAGGGATACCATTTCCATTGAATGTGCCGTGGAAAGGAGTACTTTCACTACCGATTGGCCTAATATAGATGGATGGGTCATTACTGAAGAAATAATCCATATCGAGAACATCGACATAATCACCTGTTTCCATATCAATGCATTGGTATCCATCTTGATTGTTAAAGATGTGTCCAACTTGGAAATATGATTTTTCAGGGAAAATACCATAGTTTTGTAAACGTGAGAAGTTATATAAATGGACAGGAGTAACGATTTCATATGGGTGTTCCTCTGAACCATCACCTGCGTAGAAATAACCACGTAAGCCAATTTCACCATCAGCATGTTTTTCTGTTTTGCCACCTGCGTTAGCAAACCACGCTAAAGAGACAACCGCTACAGAAATAGCGGAGAATGCTACTAAAGCAATACCAGCAATGCGTCCGAGTAGTTCCTTCTTCATACTAGGCACCTACCTCCGGCCTTTCCGTAAACTGGAAATCAAAAATAAAGTCATAGATTGCTCTAATAGTGTTATAGATTTCTCTGATATAAACGTCTGCTTGAGATGGAGCATAGTTAACGTTGATATAAATTGTATGTAAATCATTCAAATCAGCGAACTCCACAACTTGATCTCTAGCGAGTTCAATATTGTTTGGTTTAGGATTACTGCTATAGAAATTATTATGGGATGCTTCAAGTGAAGAAATATAAGAGAACTTGTAATAGATTTCTTCTTGAGCAGTTAAGCCACTTGTTTTGTATGAAGGATAGTATATCCTTTCGCAAAGAAGTGCATTCCATTTATTTGCATTAAATGTTTCACCTGAGTTAATGGCGGTGACACACTTATATGGTCTACCATTATGGATAACAAAAGCATCTAAAGCATATGATGAAGAAGTGGAATAATTTTCCACTAAATGCCATTTAGCTTTAGAGAAGCTTTCTGCTGTAGTAACAGCGGTTGAGTTCTCATAAATGGCACCACTATAGAAAACACAAGAATTGACAGCGTATGTAGAGGACGTGGAATATTGAGGAATTTGTAGCCACTTAGTGGAATCAAACGCTTCAGCGCTTTCAACCGCAGTTTCGCAGCGATACAAGAAACTGTTATGAATCACAAAATCTCCAACAGCATAGGTTGAAGAATCTGAATAATTATCATCGGAAAAGTTCAAATCATTTTCGTAATAAACATCGATATCGATACAATCGGATAATAAGATTTGATTTTCTTCTGGAACTTTATCTAATAATCTGTCTGCAAATAATTGTAAATAAGCAGTATTGATGTTTGAACTGAAGGTAGCGGCATAAATAGCGTTACAGTTTAAACCCACTAAGTCGCCGCCTCTAATAATTCTATCGACAGGGTCATAGACGTTCATAACACTATCAATTGGCACGAATGTACCATTGTCATCATAGCCAAAAGATCCTGCTCCACCATTGTATTCTTCGTTGAAGTAGTATGTATTAACTCCACCGGTTGAAGGATCAAGATAGTCGTAGACCTTCATATTACCAATTGTGTCGTAATCGTAATCAAACTTAATCAAATCAAGGTTGGTCAAACTGGCGCTACCAGTTACTGCAACTGATACTTGCATACCAGTGGCAGTTGCAGAAGCATTGGCAGCAAACCAAGCATAGGTGCCAGTGAAGACTGATGCCAAGGAAAAAATAGCAGTGATTGTTGCACCTGCGATTTTAAGCCCGGTTTTCGTTGATTTGTTCTTCATAAATTTAAAAGCCAATCGCCCATTATTATCGTTATGGATTGCTCCAAGTAGGCAACTGGCTATCTTTATAAAGAATATAAAACCTCAACTGTTCTAAACAATTGAGGTTGCTGGCTATCTTATTATAAGACCCTATAGTTTTGCGTCGCTAGATTACTCTAGTTTTGCTCTTTTCTCACTTAAATATTTAACATTATACAGTCTAGTTGTCAAACAATAATTTTTTAAAGAATTAAAAATATAGCCACAAAAAACAATAGAAATTATCTGTTTGGTTAAAAAGAAAAGGTGATTTAATCACCTTTTTTATTGTGGATATATTGTACCATTACTGACAGGAGTGCCGTTGATGGAAATTGTATATCCATTTGCGATACCACCTACTTCTACGGAAGTATTAGTGAGATCTTCGTTTGAAATGGATAAGCTCACCACTTTACGTGTTTGTTCATCGTAAGTAGCTGTGGTTACGAACTGCACTGTTCCAGTGTTTCTTGTTAGTGTCACGATGTTTGTAAGCGTTCTGATCTTGTCATCAAGAACTTCATCAAGGACCGCTGGGATATCGTTGACAGTTCTATTCACACCATCCTGTTTAATCATTGGATATGAGGTACTGAGAATTGTGCCGTTTTCATCTAGAGTATCCAGGATATCAATGTCCCATCTAGAACCATCTACACCATCTATTTGTATGTGCATCAACCTTTCTCCACCCGCAGGGGGCGCCACTAGAGCTCCAGGAGAATCACCTGCTACCGTAAAGGCATCTTGAAGAGGTGTATCACTATACTTACTACCCTTATAAGAATAGGTCGATAATTCATCAGTATCAGTAATTGTAATAACTGTTTCAGTAACAGCAAAGCTGACACTGCCAGTGATATTTGTTGGTAATAAAACACAGAACGTTTCACCACCCGCAATAGCGGTTGCACCAGCGGCTGCAAAGTCAACGCCATCAGGATAGGCTAATGAGTTAACATGAGTGGTCACACAGTATGCGTGGACAGCGTCATCGTCTCTAGCAAAAGCACCAATATCGAGGTAAACAAGGTAAGCGCCAAAGTGACTGTTTTCGACAGAACCTAAACAGAATTCACCACAGTTAATTGGGATTTCAAAATAGTACATAACATGTTGATCAAAGTTGTTATGGACTTTAATCCATGATGTATCAAAGACAACAGAATAACCACTTGGATAGGAATTGGTCATTGTGAATTCTTCATCTGGATAGACATTACCCAAAGGTGTCTTTGTATCAATGACGTATTTCACTTTTTGGTTATAAATATTGTAGCTATAAGGAATGGTATAACTGCCATTACTTAACTTATAGATATAGGCATGGTCTTGGTTGCCATCAGAAAGGATTTGATCGATTTCGTAAATATTAGTAATAGCGTTGTTGCTATCTCTTTGAATCAAATGTAAGGAGAAGAAGCTATCGATAATGGTTGTTTCTTCACCAGATAAGTTACCATAAGTACCAGCGAAGAAGTTAACAAAACCTCTCTCTTTGAGGTTAAAGTCAATAGAGGATGCTGGTAACTGGTAGTTAGAATATACATTTGTATTAATTTGCGCGTATTTAGCGGTCACTACGTTGTCCTTGCTCACTAAGTTATTCATAAAGTGAAGACCATAAACTTGGTTAGCACTACTATGCTTTTTGAGCATGTTCTCCACTTTTTCTTTTGAGGAATCATACTTTTGGTAGGAATGATTATTATCATTAATCGTCACTTTACCACTAGCATTGTATGTTCTAACGTTAGAAAGCTTATAGGTGCTTCTATTGAAGTTAGTGATATTTGTGGATAGTTGATAGAAGTTAGCAATACGGACAGTACCTAAGGCGTTGTTAGTAGAACCCGCACTATATAAAGAGCCACCGATCATATAACCAGTGTTGTTATCCGCTGGAGTATAGTCGTCTTTAGCGTTAAGTGGGAAATAGGTTACATCTTGTCCGCTGTAATCAATGTGGCCATCTCTTAAAGTATATTCAGGGCCCCACTTTGTAATGGTGCTATCCAAAATATTATCGTTAGTATTAAAGTTCACTGTATGAGCAGTAATAGTAAATGTATTTGCGGTACCAGTTCTACTTGTTCTTCTCCAGCCATTATCAGCGTTAGCGCTGTATAAGTATACATAATAATTACCACCAGACATTTGGAGTCTACCAGAACCACTGATGTTGTTACCATTACCTAAACGATAGAAGCTAGAACTACTACTCTTCGAGTTATTAGCGATAACGGCGTTTGTATCATCGATATACATCAAATAACGAGAGGCACCAGATCTCATGTAATAGTATGCTCTATAAGTGCTATCGTAATACCATTTGATTTGTTGGCTACTATCAGTAGTCGCTCTTAAATAATATGGATTGGTTGTTTCTGTACCACCAGGCATGAAATAGTATGTGTTGTTATTAACAGTTGTAGAAATCGTATAGTATGTTTCAGATGTTTGAGAGAAATCTCTCACAATCCATTCTTCATCGTACATCAAGTGCCAGTTACCGCTTCTAATGGTTAAAATGCCATTGCTTGTGCTGACAGTCCAGTTAATTGCACTATTAGATGAATCAGTCAATTCTAGGACGTTATTGACCATGGTGAGATATTGAGTAGCACCACCAAATTGTTCTGTGGAAGAAATCTTACCTGTCGAACCAACAGGAATGTTCCAGAATGTACATGTTTCTTCACTAGTAGCATTAGTAAATAAGGCGACGTTATTATCGTTAACACGAACACTTAAGTAATTAGTGCCATCGGTAATTGGTCGGAGATTATCATGCCTTTGTTGATCGACGTTTTGTACAAAGTGACCACCAGAAAGATAATGGATATCATCTCTGCTATCATCAAATTGATAAGCACCCATTTTATTGTTATATGTGCCTTTATTGTTGTTTTCGTTATATTCGTAAACGACTGTTTGTGAGGTGTTTGTGTTTTCCGTGTTGTGGTATACATTATCACGATAATTATTTGTCACTTCAGTGACATATGAATTATTTTGAACGGTATAGCTATTCTTAATCGCTAATAATCTATCAAACAAATCGTCAATCGCGATGGAACCACCCCAGTTAGCGCCTTGACCTTCGTTATCTTCACTATCGTAATAAGCAGAGATATCTTGGCTATAGGAACCACTTCTAGATGTTTTAGTGCTATAGCCCACTAAGCCATAGTCAGAAACGTTATCGGTGATAGAATCAATGGCGGCGGTTGTGCTTTGACCGTCTACGTCAATTGTGGCTTCTCCATCAATCTTCACGCCACTTAATGTACCATCGACATAGCCTGCGGCTAAGCCAATGAGAGTGTTATCAGTTTTGCTTCTTACAGTGATGTTATTTAAAGTAACGTCAGTAACACTGACGATTGAAGAAGTATATGTTAAATCATCAATGACTGGAGATTGACCAACAACACCAAAGAAACCAACGATTTCTGGTTGTTCGGTTGATTGTAAATTTGTGGAAGTTGGCTTTGTCATACCAAAGTCACTATTTGTTTGTAATGGGTCATCGTTAGAAACCACTAAGTTAGAAACAACTCTGTTGTTGCCATCAAAATGGCCTAAGAATGGGTATTCATCAGTGCCAATAGGAGGCAAGGTGATACCACTCATATCAATATCGTTTTTAAGTTTGAAATATTTTTGTTGGATGTTTGGCTTGTTATACATGCCCATATATTGGAGCCACGCTAAGTTATAGAGGTGGTTTCTGTTTGAGATGATATATGGGTCATCAATTGAGTCGCCTGAGCCACTTTCATAATATGAAGTTTCACTACCCGCACCAACATTAATCTTGCCTGAACCTGTACCAAATTCAAGAGTTGGAACATAGGCAAACCAGGCAAAAGTTGATGTAGCAAACGCTACAGCGGTTAACATTGTGATTGCGCCTAATATTAAAACTTTACCTTTCTGTTTCATATTAGATCTCCAATGTCCAATCGCAGACGAAACTAATAACGTTGTTATTATTAACAGCGATTAGGTCGACACCAACGTTGTTGGTAAGTAATACTTCTCTAGCTTCTGGATAGTAGTCCATAATAACCGCAACATATCTAATTGTGGTGTCACCACTACCAGTATATAAAGCAATGTTACTGGAATAACTTGAGAAAGCGTGGTTAGCGATTGTCACAAATGAACTACTTTGAGTTAGTGATGAAACCGCTACGTTATCAAATGGGAAAGACTCACTTGTGTAAGCCGCACTTTTGAAACAAACTGTTGTGGAGAATGGGAAAGCACTGATGTTTTCTTCAGTGATTGTACTGACATAGTTCTCATTATCCCCTTTAGCGGTGATAGTAACATCTGATGCTTTAACACCACTATTTAGACCAAAGAGTAATAACAATGGTTGTGATTTATTTAAGTCTGAATAGTTATCCATTGCCACGTAGGCATCAGAAATACCTGTTTGGCTAATGGTAACAGCAGGTTCAGAGAAGAAGACTAAATTAGTATCTGTACTAGCGGATGAGTTACAGCGATGAATGGTTAGCATAGAAAGTAATTGACCTTCGTTATTAACGCGGATATTCATGCCTTCCGCATTAACGTTGGTGTTCATCGCAAACCAAGCATAAGTGGCTGCGAAAGAGTTAGCCAAAGCAAAAATCGCTATCATTGTAGCGACGACAATTCTACCTGTTTTGGAACCTTTCTTAATTTTCTTCATGCTAATACTTTAATAAAAACCAGTTGTCTTCACGGCAACTGGCTATCTTCTTTAGACCCTATAGTTTTGCGTCACTACATTCCTGTAGTTTTGCTTTTTTCGAGGTTTTATAATACATAGTATTTTGTATTATTGCAAGAATTATATTTATGCCTATTTTAGAGGCGTTTTTTAATTAAGCTTTGTATAAACCGTGTAAGTTACAATATTCGTAGACCGCGACTACCTTTTCACCTGGTAATAAAGCAAACTGAGCCTTTGGTTCTTGACCTGGTTGGAGGACTTTTCTTTGATTACCGAGATTAGTTTGTAAGGCAATCCATTGAATATAATGGGCTTCTAACATTGGGTGATCTACTTCACCAACTTTAACGTTAACGATGTTATCCACTACTTCGTAGACTGGAACGTGTTTTTCATGAGCACCATCTTGTGTATTGACTGGGATTTCTTCCATCGCTTCACCACAACATTTTGTGGGGCAACTTGAACAATCATTGACCATAGCGACAATTTTGCCACATACTTTACATCTTAAAAATTTCATAGTTGTCTCCTTATGATATTCACTATTTAGCCTCATTATATTATTATTTGTTTTTATTTACAAATAATGAGTTTTTGATAATAAAAACGGCCACCCGTTTTGAAGTGCTAGTGTAAAAGTGGACAAGGATAAAAGCCTCCGTCCACTTTTTTCTTTGCTATTCTATTTGAAGGAGGTTATTAAATGGCAAGAACATACAAAAGAAAATTCACCATGCGTAGTCCAGAAGAAAAGGAAGCGATAATTCTTGAGTATTTCAACGATCATCATGCTTCTTATAGAAAAACCGCGGACAAGTATGGGGTTGATCATTCGAGATTCATGAGGTGGATCAAGAAATATCGAGAAAGCGGAATTGAAGGATTAAGGAGTAGGGCCGGTAAAACTAAAGGTTCAGGGAAAGGCAATCCATTAAGCAGACTGCAGCGGAAGAAAAACAAAACTAGAGAAGAAGAACTTGAGCTAGAAAATCTTGAGTTAAAGATTGAGGTAGCCCGATTAAAAAAAGGGTACCAAGTGAAAGGAGTTGGTTCAAAAAAGGAATACGTTACTATCAAAGACTTGAATACGAAGTCTTAGAAGAATTATCTAAACAATATCCTATTTCATTACTTTGTAATGTTATGGACGTGAATCGAAGTGGATACTATAAATGGAAATATCGTCAGTCTCATCCATCAAAACGTCATATCCAAAGAATGAAAGATGTTGAATTCATAAAAGAAGAATCAAATAAACATAAAGCACATGGTTATCGTTGGTTAGCGGCTTATCTAAAACGAAGACACGGCGTCATCATGTCTCCAGAATACATATATCGATGTAGAAAATATGCAGGAGTTATATGTGAATCAAAACATTATAAGTGGAAGAAGCCTGGAGAAAGTAGTTACATCTACGATAATCTCATATGGAATAATTGGAATGCATCTAAACCATTAGAAATCATCGTGTCAGATATGACAGCATTCTATTCTAAAGGAATCTATTACGAATTAACGTTATACTTCGATACATTCAATCGTGAAATTGTGGGATTTGGATTAACTGATAGAAAAGGTGATATAAAACCGTATTTTGAGGGATTAGAACAAGTTATAGGCCTTATAAAAGAAAAAGAACAAACTGGCTCATCTACGTTGCATACAGATCAAGGCTCGGTTTATTCTTCTGAAGCCTATAACAAGCTTCTAACTAATAATAACATTATTCATTCAATGTCTCGAGCAGGTACTCCGACAGATAATCCGATTGATGAATCTTTGAACGGTTGGATTAAGGATGAATTGTTTATCGACTTTAACTTAAAGAAGTGTGATGATGTTTTATCTTTGATAAAAGAATATATCTATTACTATAATCACGAACGTCCAATGTATTGTCTCAAATACAAAACCCCACATCAGTATAAAACTGACATGGGGTATTGATGCTTTTTTTGAACTGTCTACTTTTTGTTGACTAGTTCAATTGAGGGCGATTTTTTTATGCTACATAAGCCTATTTAACTTCTTTAGCTTCTGCTTCTTTTTGGGCTTTCTTTTCCGCTTTGGCAAGTTTCTTGTATTTGCGGCCTTCTTTATTGAAGTGATGTAAGCCTTTCCAGAAGTGACCATTGAAGATCATGATTAAGCCATCTAATTGGCTCATACGAAGACCACCACCAGAGAATCTAGACATACCTCTCATTGGTTGATGGACAACACCCATGACAAGAGTATTCGCTAAAACACGATTACCCATCTTTCTAAGCACTCTTGTAAACCAAGGAATAGCTTTACCCACTAAACGGCCAATCCAGCGTTTAGAATAACGCAATTCACTGAATGTAGTGTTATAGTCGATAACCATTCTATTCTTCTTGTAGAAAGGAAGAGCGCCGTTAGGAATATCATGGCCTAATAACGTTCTGAATTCTTCATCTGGGATATCTCTTAATTTACCTTCAAAGTAATGTGGTAAATCTTCTTTACTATATGGCATTGTGTTTGTGGTACCAATTTGATTAATTGAGCCCACTAAACGGACATCATCAATAGATGCGGCAACATATAAGTCATAGACACCATTTTCAATTTCCCACTTATTAGTCGCGGTGTTGAAGTATCTAAATGTCTTATCATCGAATGGGATACTGACTTTCTTAGTTTCGCCCGCTTTTAAGAAGACTTTAGCAAAGCCTTTTAATTCTTTAAGTGGTCTAATAATGGCGCTACCTTTTAAGCCAACATATAATTGAGCGATTTCTTTGCCGTCCACATTACCGGTATTTGTGATTTCAAATTTAACACCGTTGTTATCAACAACAAGGTTCTTATATTCAAATGTTGTATAGCTTAAGCCAAAACCGAATGGGAATCTAACTGGTGTTTGTGAGATATCAAAATATCTATAACCAATACCATATGCTTCACGATATTCGATTGTTCTTGTATGGCTTGGGAAGTTATCACTACTAGCGACATCCTCTAACGCTA
>JAEEGK010008394.1_pt1 | contig 24391 bp, 14 predicted proteins | sample 8958771 | NCBI WGS metagenome assembly JAEEGK01 (sample SAMN16246547, study PRJNA631951) | gut metagenome | biome: gut microbiome; feature: rumen; material: SC-attached | host: Bos | place: Iran: Karaj | collected 2018-10
AAGAAGAAAGTATAATATTAACTTCTTTTTTAAAAGCATTTTCTTTCATTAAACCTCAAAACAAATTATATTTATTTAATATAAATAAGGTTAAAAATTCAATATTAACAAAACAATATATTAAGAATGAAAAAATATTTAAATTATTTTTTATTTATGTTTTTTTAATATGGGAAAATATAAAATCAAAAAATGATGAAAAAATTTATATTTCGAATTTAAAAATAATAAAATGTTTAATTCAAATTTTTAATAAATTATATCATAAATCAATATTTAAATTACAAGAATTAGAAATTTTTTCAAAACTATTTTTATTTTTATCAATATTTGAAATAGATATATATAAAAAGAATAAAAATCTATATGAGAATAATTCAATAAAATCATTTTTTTTTTTTGATTTATCAATTCAAATTTATAAAACAATTTTTTTAAAAAGAATAAATAAAGAAATAAGTGAAGATGAAGAAAATATGATTATTAAATTTCTAGAATTAATATTTGAAAAAATGATAAAAACAAGAAAATCAACTCAATTACTATTATTAGATTATGATATTAAAACAACACGATTTTATGAATTTTTAAAAATAAATAATTCTCAAAAAATAAATGAAATTATATTGAAAATTTATCTTTGTATATATCAAAATAGAATTAATGATAATTTTATAAGTTTTTTTATCAAACAAATTAAAAATGGATTAGTCAATTTACAAAAAAAAGAAATTTCAGAAATAATAAAAAATATTAATTTAATTAATTTAGCTTTAAATATTCTTTTAAAAGAAAATGAAAAAGATTATATAAAATTATTACCTAAAAAATGTTTTTATTTAGAAGATGAAAAAGCAGGATTTTATGTTCCAAATATAAATTTGTCAACTCCTTTTTCTATTATTTTTTCATTTAACTTTAATCCAATTTTTAATTCAGAAAATAAATATATAACATTTACAATAAATTTTGAAGAAAAGGAAGAAAAAAATTTTCAAATATTTATAATTAAAAGAGATAATGTATATTATTTAAATTCTTTGTTTACAAATCAAAAAAGTAAGGAACATAATATTGAACCGGAAAAATTATATATTTTATGTTTAATATTTAATAATAATGAAATTAAACTTTCAATTAAATCAAATCTCAAAATTCAAGAATTAGAAACTATAAAAATTAAAAAACTTTCAAAAAATATTAAAGCTAGTTTTTTATTAGGTTGCAAAAAAGAAATTATAAATGAACAAAATAATAATATTAATATTAATTTAGTTAATTGTTATCAAGGTTTTTTAGGAAGCTTTTTATTAATAAATAAAGAATTAAATGAAAATGAGAAAAAAAAAATTTTAAATTATGATTTAAGTGTAAATCGTTTTTTCTTTGAAAATGAATTTTTAAATTCTTTGAATTATCAATTAAAAATAATTCCAAATTTATTTTCTTTTTATGATAAAATAGAAAAAATAGATTTTGTAGAATTAAAAGAAGAAAGTTTTGAAAAAGAAAAAGAATTTAAATATTATTATTATAATAATGAGATAATAAAAAGTATAAATAAAAAATATTCTGTTCTTTATTATTCAGATGATTTAAATAATAAAGAAATAAGAATGAAAGAATATTTTAGTAGTTTTTTTACAATTGTAGAAAGTAAAAATTCAATTTTTAGTTTTGTTAAATTAAATGGACTTTCTATTATTTCTCTTTTATTCGAATATTTTTATCAAGTTTTAATTTATTTAAATTCAAAAAATGAAACAAATGAAGTAATTAATTTAATGTAAATTATTAATTTTTTAAAATTGTTTTTAGTTCTTTTTCACTTCAACAAATTTTTAATTTGATTCAATTTTTTCTTTATCAAGAAAATCCTGATGTTGAAGAAAATATAATTGAATTAAAGAAAGTTTTTTTTCAAATGAGTTTTACTTTGACAGAAGTATTATTTTTATTTATAATTTTAGTATATAAAATTTAAAAAATTAGAGATTAATTTATTTAATTATAATATTTTTCCAATATTAAATTATTTTATTAATTTATCTTCTCCAAAATTATTTCCTTATGAAGATTTTAGAGATCCTTTTATAAGTTTTTTATTAAATATTGAATTATATGATAAAAATGATATTACATCTATTAATACATTATTTAGATTAACATGTAATGTTATTGAAAAAAATAATCCAAAAAGAAAATCTTTGTTAAATTTATATATATTTGAAAAAATATATTTTTTCAGAATTTTTTATATAGAAAATAATGATAAAGATTCAAATTTTTTTAACTTCTTAATAATTTTTATGAATTCTTTTAAAGAAGATTTAAATAGCTATAATATTGTTGTAAATAAATTATACTCATTAATATTGAAAGAAGAAAATATTAAAATATTTTATTCAATGATAAATTTTATTTATCTATCAAAAATATATTCAAATTTAAATAAAGAAATAATTCAAAATATTTTCCAAAAATTAAATGATTTAAAAAATAAAAAAGATGAAAAACAAATAGAACCTTGTTATATTTTAATAAAAATTTTATTTGACTTATATATCATAGGTATAATCGAAGATGAAATTTTGGATAAAAATAAAGAATTTGATTCTTTTATTTTACTAAATTCATTAATTTTTTATATTAAGGAAATTATATCAAACGAAAAAAATTGTGAGAAAAATATTATTTCAATTAATGAGAAATCAATAGAAAAATTAAAAAAATTAGTAATTGACATAATTAAAATTATAAAAATGAATAATTTTCCTATATACGAAAAATATGATATTATAAATAATTTTATTCAAAATCTTTCTTCATCAAAAGGTATAATTTTTGATCAATCATTTGATGAAAATTATTCTTTAATTTTTGCATTTTATGATGGTTTATACAACAAAAATAAAGAAGAAGGAAAAAATCAATTATTAAGATTATCAAATAATATTTTATTTTTTCATCCAACTTCTTTTATTTTTAAATTTTTATCCAATTTAAATGAATTAGAAGACAAAATATATTTAATTGATAATATTATTTTAATATTAAAAAAGAATAAAATATCAAATGATAAAGAAGAAAAAAAATCAATTAAATTTAATAGAAATATGAATATTATTAATTCATTAATATTTATCGAGAATTTAGTTTATACTTATAAATTATATGATAAAGAAAGAATTATTAATTTAATTATTACTTTAATTGATTTAACTTTAAAAACTGGATTAATTTATTCTCCTTTCTTTTTTACTACTTTAGAAATTGAAGACAATAATAAAATTAAAAAACATATTTGTGAAATAATCATTGATTTACTTTTTACAATTCAAATTTCAAATGAAGAATTAAAGAACAATTTAAATAAAATATGTTTTCCTGATAAAAATAATAAAAATAATTCTTTATTTTTTATAATTGACAGTATAAAAAATGTTACTGAATATAAAAATAATACTCCAATATCAAATGTAATATTTAAAAAAATTCAAAATTTTAATAAAAATTTTTTCCAAAAAATACAATCAGAAGAAGAATTAAAAGAAAATTTAGATGAAAATTTTAATTTCACTCATTATTATTTAGGAAAATTATATATTGAATATATAAAATTAGGGAATGAAACAAAATTTTTAAATAAAGAAAATAAGATAATATTTATAGAAGAAATTTGTGAAAAAATTTTGGAAAATGCAAAAACATTAACTATTGAAGCTGATATTTATTCTCCAAATGACAATTATTTTGAATATTATAATCAAATAAAAAAAATAATTGATTATAAAATAAGTTTAGATTATACTCAATTTAAAGATGAAATCAATAATTTTTTAGAAGTTCATGGTAATTTTTATAAAATTATGAATTATAAGATATATGCTTATAAATGTTTTATAAATGAGGACAAAAATAATAATAATAAAAAATTCATTTTAAAAACAAAATCAAATACAATTTCTCAAAAAATAAACATAAAAAAAAAAGAAGAAAATACTAATGAATATTTTAATAACGATTATTATGATTTTCAAAAAATAAATAAAGATAATTCTATTATTTCAATAAAAAAAGAATTATTTTATAATATATTCTCAACAGAATTTAAAGATATTTATTTTTATAATGAAAAATTTAAAAATCTAAAATTATATTTTCTAAGTCATTTTGGAAGTGAAAAAGAAACAAAATATTTAAATTATCCTTCAAAAATAAAAAATTATTCTTTTAAAGGTTATCCTCCAATTTTTCTTGTTCAAGATTTAAAATTTTTTAATTCAAATACTTTTAGAGTTTCTCATACATTTTTTGAACCTTATAAAAATTCATATGAAAATAAAATTCTTTTACACAAAAAAAATTTAAAGTTTTCAAAAGAAAAAAATAAATTTCTTTGTGAGTTAATTTCAAGAGAAAAAAATTTACTTGGTTCAATTAAAATATATGATAATCATTTAATTTTTGAAACAGAAAAATCAAGTATAGAAGAAATAAAAAATAATAAAAGATTATATGAATTTTCTACTGCTTTTTATTCTACCGATAAAGAAGAAAAAGAAAAAATAATAATAATATTTTTTTCAGAAATAAAATATTACATTGAAGAAACATTTATTCTTCAGAAAATGTCATTAGAATTTAATTTAAAAAATGGAAAATCATATTATTTTAATTTTCTTACTAAAATAAACTATAATTCATTTAAAAATATTTTAGAAGAAAGAAAAATAAAAATATATAATAAAGATATATCCAAATTACAATTAGACTATAAAAAAAGAAAAATAACAACATTTCAATTTTTATTAAAATTAAATAAATATTCTTCAAGAACATATAATGACTTAACTCAATATCCAATAATACCATGGTTACTTTCTGATTATAATAATATAAGTAAAAAACAAATATTAAAAGATGAAATTAGATTATTTAAATATCCAATTAGTCTTCAAACTAAAAATTTAAGAGATCTTTCAATTGCAAATTATGATGATAATGATGATAGATATAATTTTAATAAACATAATGGAACTCATTATTCTACTTCTTCTTATATTTTTTATTATTTAATGAGACAAAATCCTTTTATGAAATCTTTAATTAAATTACATAGTTATTCTCAAGAAAATCCTAATAGAATGTTTGTATCTATTGAAAGAATAAATAAGCTTTTAATTAAAGGAGCTGATAATAGAGAAATTATTCCTCAGTTTTTTTTAAATATTGAATGTTTTATTAATTTAAATTGCTCTGATTTTAATAAAAATAGTAATGGAATTCAAATTGATGATGTTAATTTTGATTTTTTAAATTTGAAAGACAACAAACCTTTTTCAAAATTTGTTTTTTTTATTATTAAACATTATATTTTATTAAATGGAGAAATTGTTATTGATAATAAAAATTCTATTAACTTTTGGATTGATAATATTTTTGGAATTAATCAAATTCCTGAAAATAATTTAAGGGAAAGTTGTAATTTATTTAATAAATATTGTTATGAAAAATATGCGAATGATATTGATGAATTAATTAAATCATATAATAATGAAAGTGATTCTAAGAAAAAAAAAATGATTTATGATGAATATTATTTTATTATTAATTCTATACTTGCTTTTGGAGTTGTGCCTGTTCAAATTTTAAAAAAAAAATGCCTTGAAAAAAATGAAATTAATTATGATTTTGAGAAATTCAAAATGAATAAAATAAATTCTGAAAATATTTTACATTTAAAAATATATGAGAATAATATTGTGTATTTAGAAAAAAAAAATAATACTATTTTATTAAGAGATATTAATGGGTTTACATTTAATTTAACAAATTCATTTCAGATTTTTAGATTGAATAATCAAGAAGAAGTATTTATAAGAGATTTATCCTATTCGTATTTATATTTTATGTCAAATAATATAAAAACTTATATAACTTGTAGATTTATAGATAATTATATTATGAAAATACATTCAGTTAAAGATATTAATCAAAAATTATTTATTAATGATGAATTTATAAATTGTATTCAATTAATTCCAAAAACAGAAATTTTATTATTAGGAACAAAAAGTGGAAGATTAATAAAATATAATTTAGAAAATAATAAAATAATAAATTCAATTAAAGCACATTCAGGAATGATAAATATACTAGAAATAAATAATAATTTAAAAGTTATTATTTCATCTGGAAATGACAATTATATTTATATTAGAAAATTATATGATTTTGAATTATTAACAGTGATTAAAATTCCAGATGAATTTATTTGTAAAAAAATTGTTTTTTCTGAAATGAATTTAATTTATTGTTTATGTTATTATCAAAATATATCAAGATATAATGAAAAATATGGAATTAAATCTAAAATTTTTGGTTATACTATTAATGGAATTCTTTTTAGTCAATCCGATAATTTAGCTTGTATTGATTTTTTTATTAATGAAAATTTTGATATTGTTTTTCATTTAAATTCATCGAAAGGAATTCAAATTTTAAATGGTTTTAATTTAACACCCAAATGCAATTTTATAATTGATAACATAAATGAAAATTCTAATTTTTTCATTTTTGACAAAGAAACAAAATTATTGTATTTTCAAGATGAGAATAAAAATTTATCTTGTTTAAAAAATAAACAGTATGATAATAAAGATAATCAGATTTAAATAATTATTTATATATTTTAAATATATTATTTAAATTTAATATAAAAATGTTAAAAGAATTAAAAAAAATTTGTGTTCCTGTAAATAAATATATAAAGTCAAAAACTAATTCAATTCAAAAAACAGTAGATTTAATTCCAGGAAAAATAATGGAATATAAATTTAATGATAATAAAAATTCTTCAATTTCATGTAATTTATCAACAATGAATAATTCAAATCCTAATAATTTAAGTAGTGGTAATTTTAACAAATATAATAATAAATATTCTTTGAAAAATGATTTTAAATTAAATGAAACTTTTGAAAATGAAATAAATAATTTATTTAAAAAGAAAAGTAAAAAAAGTATTTCAAAAAAAAGAAAAAAATTAAATTATTCAATGATAGAAAATAAGTCTTATAAAAAATTATATTTTGATAAATTAAAAGAAGAAAAAAATGAAGAATTAAAAAAACAATCTTCAGAGAAAAAAGTATATAATTTAAGTAAAGAAAATAAAAGAAAAAGTTCAAAAAAAAAATTATTAAGAAACAGCGTTAAATTATCTCATTCAAATTCACTTGTATTAACAAATAAAAATTATTTTAATAATATGGAAATGATATTTAGTGATATTCATAAAGATTGTTTTGAAAATTATAAAACAAAAATAAAAGAAAAAGAAATAAAAAAAGATGAATTATTACTTTCTATTTTAAATATTAAAAAAAAAATTGCTCTTTATAATAATAAAATAAAATATTGGAATATCGAAAATTCAAAAGTAGTAAAAGAGATAAATAAAATTAAAGATAAATCAGAAAGAATAAAATATTCAAATTATATTATTAATCAAGATCAAAAAGGAATACCTAATTATGAAAAGGAATTATATTATAATATTGATCAAACTGTTAAAATGGAAAAAGAATTAATTATAGAAAGAAATAATTTAGAATCGATAAATAATGAAATTAAAAAGAAAAAGAAATGTATATTTGATTTAAAAAAAGAAATTGAAAAATTAAAAGATTCTATTTCCTTCTTTAAAAAACATAATGAAAATCTAAAAGAAAAATTAAAAAATTATAATGACAAAGAAAATAAATTAATAAATACTTTCTCTGAATTATATGACATATACGAATAAAAAAATATAATTTATTTTTTTATATAATCAAACATTTTTTTTTGGTATAAAAAGACTTTATAAATAAATAAAAAACAAATTATAATAATATAAAAAAATAATATAAAAAATTGAATGTAAAAAATATTATTTGAAAAAAAAATGGATTCAAATTTTGATCAAGTAGTAAAAAAAATGATAGATACTTTTACAAAAGCAGAACAAAAAAATAAAGAAAAAGATGAAAAATATTTAAAATGGATAGACAAAATAACAAATAAAGAATCAAATTTAATTCCAAATCTTTTAACATATTTTTTAGATGAATTAACTAATCAAGAAACAAGAGAAAATATATTTAAAATATTTAGAAAATTACATTTTTTAAAAAGAAATATAGTAGAACCTCAATTATTAGAAAATAAAGATTTTCCAAAAGCAATTGTATCATATATAACAAAAGAAGATAAAAAAAAAATGTCTGATAATCCTTTTTATTTATTAACTCAATTATATAATGAAGAAAATTTTAAAGATATGATTGATGAAAAATTCATTGTTTCTTTATTCGATGGTTTAAGTGTTGTTCATGAAGAAGAACTTTTAAATTCTATTGTTTCTATTTTAATTCAAATTAATTTTAATTTTAAAAATAATGATGATAATTTATTCATTAAAATTCATAGTAATAATGATAATTCTAGAGTTTTAAATGAAATTTTATTAAGACTTTTAAATCAAGAAAATGAAAATTTAAAAAAAATTCAAATTTTAACTTGTTTAAATAATTTAATGTCAATTAATGAAAAACCTTTATTTTATGAAAGTGATTTAGAAAGTTTTATTGATATTTTAATCACAAAATTAAATTCTGAATTCGATGAACAAGTTAAAATTTTATTATTATCTTCTTTAGATAAAGTTACTAAATATAAAGAATATGGAAATAATTCTTATAAATCTGAAGATTTATTAGAATTAATTGAAGGATTTCAAAACAGTGAAAATAATGAGATTCAAAATTTAAGTAAACAAATTATTGAAAATATTAAATCTCATAAAAAATAAAATATATTTAATTAAAATATTTCGATTTTCCATAAGTTAATTAAAAAATTTTAAAAAAACATTAAACTTTTAATTTCAAAAATTTAATTTTTAAATCATGATTAGTTTCGATAGATTTAATATTATAAATTAGATATTAAAAATATTAGAAAATTATAGAATAATAATCCTATTATTATAAAAAATTCAGGAAATAATTTTTTTGAACCTTATTTTCCTCTTTGTGAAAGAAGAAATATAGAATTTTATAAAAAAATAATAAGAATAATGCTATTGAACTTATTAAATTTATAATTCACAATTAGAGGAGATAATCAAGTTATTAAATTTAATATTAAAAAAACAAAAACTGTTAAAAATAAATTCATTAAATAATGCTAAGAAATTCTAATCATAATAATTCTCAAATTTTTAATAGTGATTATTCTAAATATTTTAGGTCTAATTCTTTACAAAAAAAATTTTTAATTCATAATTTTTTTTTTTTACATTTATTTATTTATTTTTTTAAATTTGAATATAAAATTGATGACAGACAAAAAGAAATTTCCAAATTATTTTAATAATTATGAAGGATTGAAATATATTTTAAATCCAAAATGTATATATACAATAAATGAAAGTAATTCAGGAGTAAATTCATTATTATTAATAAATAAAATATATTTATGTGCTTGTTATGATGATGGTCTTTTAAAAATATTTAATTTACTAAACTATGAATTATTATATGAATTAAAAGGACATTCTTTACCTGTTTTATCAATTTCTTTAATGCTAAATAATAATATTATTTCTGGTTCTTGTGATAAAACAACTAGGATTTGGGAATTAAAAAATAATAATTATATTAATATTATTACAATCATTGCACACGAAGATTCCATTGAAAAAGTTATTCAATTAAAAAATGAATATATTATTTCTTGTTCTTCTGATGGAACAATTAAATTTTGGAATGATAAAAATTATAATTGTATTAAAAGTTTAAATGTTAATGATGAAAATATTAGTTCTCTTTTAGAAATAAATGATAATAAATTTGTTGCTGGAACAGTAAAATTATTCACTGGAAAAATTATGATAATAAATTCAATTAATTTTGAAGTTGAAAGTATATTCAATGGTATTACTTGTAATTGGAATAATGGATTACAAAAATATGATAATGAAAGAATTTTAGTTTGTTCAAATACTGAAGTTTATATTTTAAATATTAAATTAATGTTCATTGAAAAGATTTTAAATCAAAAAATTTATATTGGTCCTATTTATAAATTAAATGATGAAATTGTGGCTATAGGTTTTTTTGATGAGACTTCATTTAAATTAGTTAATGTAAAAACTAATGAAAATTACAGTGAAATTAAAGGAGAACATAAACAAGAAGTATCATGTATAATAAAATTAGAAAATAAGAAATTTATTACTTGTTCAAAAGATAATACAATAAAAATTTGGGAATATTAAAAATAGAATTATTATTTATTTATTATCAATTTAATAAGTTTTATTTTTCAATTATAAAATAAACTTTTTAAAAAAAAAAAAAATTTGAAAAATTTATTTTTCAGTAATTAATAAATTATTTCCAGGAAGAGGTAAATATATAATAGGATAATTAATATTTTATATGAATCATTTCATCTAATTTAATTCTCATTTTCTTTCTTTCTCTTGAATATAATTTTGAATTTTTCATTTGTATTTCATAAAAATTACTTAAAGTTCTTCTTAAATTTAAAAAATAATCTTTAAAATTTGTAAAATTTGAAAACATGAATTTTTCTTTTTTTTTATTTAAATTTACTTTATTTTCTTTTTCTACTTTTTTTAATTATTATTTTTATTATCAAAAAACTTAAAGGGTTAAAATGATGAATATAAACTTCTTTAGCAATATCAATGATATTTATATTATTTAATTGGGTATTTATTTTTCTTAAATATGAAGTTCTATTAAAATCTCTATAAAATGTTACATCACTTTGTAATGCAAATTCTTTTTTGATTTTATTTATAATATTTTCTAATTCATTTTCTTTTGATTCTAAAACTTTTTATATTTTACATTTTATTTTAGAATCTATTATTTTTTTACTTTGTTTTTTATAAAATATATCATAAAAAGTAGAAGCAGCAGAAATATTTTCTCTAAAAAAAGATAAAGTATATAATATTTTTAACTCTTTTGGAGGATTATCTTTTAAAGATTTTCTAATAATGAATTATTGAAGAGTTAAATAGTATTTTCTTTTTCTGAGCTTTTTCTTTTTCATTTATCTCATTTTCATCATATATATCGATTTACTTTTATTCTTTTTTTTAAATGGAAAAGTTATGAATAAAAAATATATTATTATTATTTTTTTTAAATTTTATTTATTTGTTTTAATGTTAAAGTTAGTTAAATCTCTTTATTTAAGGATTGAAATATTTAATTATTTAACTACTAAAAGGTTACTTCAAATCGCAAAACATTCTAAAGAGTTTTTAAATAAATTGGAATATTCAGTAGAACATTATAAATTATATAATTTATTTTTTCATGAAGTCGATACAGAAAATGACATTGATATTCCAGGTTATTATACTCATTATTTAATAAAGTTTCCAAAAATAAATCCAGAAAATTTAAAAATTTTTTTTTTTAGATGCTTAAGAGACTTAGAAAAAATTACAATATTTCCAAGGAAAGAAATATCAATTGAATGTTTAGATTATTTATATGAAAATTATTTTGGTAAATTAATAATATGTTTAGCAAATCCTTATAAAGAAGTACCTATAATAAAAAATAATGTAAATGAAATTAGATTTTTATTTGAAAGAATAGATTCAGATTCAAAACAAGATTATTTTCCTTATATTAGAAGGACTTTATTTGAAAAAATAGAAGATAAAACAAATGTTCAAACGATTAAATTTTGTGAAAATTTAAATCTTGATAAAGAAGATAATGAAGATTTATATTATGAATTAAAAGATATTTATCCTAATGCAACTTATAATTTAGAAAGTGAATTTTCTCCTGATGAATATTATTATTCTCAAATTGGTAAATATAATAATTTTAAATTTAATGTTCCTATTCTTGATAATGAAGAAATTAAAATTTTAAATAATATATTAATAAGTAAAAAAGATTTAACTGATTTAACTATTCATTTCCAAAAAAATCCTATTGAAATTATTGATGATTATCTTAAATTTAATATTGTTAAATACTTTTGTTTAATGGATTTTATTTATAAAGAAAATATTTTTTATTTTGAAAATTGTTGTTTTTTAGAAAAATTATGGATAATTCAAAGAATATATAAAAGAAATAAATGTTCATTAAATATTTCTCCAAAATTAAATAAATTAAAAGTTTTTTCTTGTGAAAAAGTTTTTATGACTGAAGAATCTTTTTGTAATGTAATAAATAATAATCCTCTTTTAGAAACTGTTAAATTTGATAAAAATTATTCTGAAAAAGAAAGATTTTCTATTAAAGCTGCAAAGGCTTTAAGTAATTTAAAATATTTAAGAAATTTAACTTCTGATAATTTTGACAAAAATGAAAAAGAAGTTAGTAAATTTTATTTAAATTTTAAAAATAATTCAATTAGAAATTTAAATATCTTTAATGAAGGATTTGTTGATTATCATATATTAGATTATAATCTTCCTTTTATAGAAAATATAAGATTTGAAAATGTTAGTTTAATTAAAAATGAAAATAAAAAATTAAATTTTAAAAATTTAATTGGTATTGAATTAAGAAGAGTTAAAGAAGATACATTTTTAAAAGAATTAGTTGAAATTCGTAATATTGAAGAATTAAGTTATTCTACAATTGAAAAAAATAATTTTATCATGTTAACTGACATTATTTCTCAGTTAAATAATTTAAATAGTTTATCAATAATTCCTAACTTTTTTACTGAGTTTGAAGAAGTTCAAATTATAAATTTTATAAATAAAATAAAAGACTTTTCTTTATTAGAAGATTTATGTTTTGGGATTCCTGATTTAACAGAAGATATAGTAAATTGTGTTTATGATAATATAATTCAAATTAAAAAACTTTATTCTGTAAGAATCATAGTTTCAAAAAAAAATTTAACATTAAAAGAAAAATTAATGGAAAAAATATCAACAATAAAAACTATTATATCCCATTTTGAGTTTATTTAAATAAAATTAAAATATTTACTAATAACAAAGACTATATATAGCTATATAGTTAAAATGTTTTTTTCTAATCTTAATAACTAATTTTATAAGAGAATAAAATCATTTAATTTTTTATTTCTCTCATAAACATTATATTTGGGTATTGAATATATAATTTGTTTAATAATTTTTCACCGAAAGGAACGTTTTTGAAATCAATTTCTTTTATAAAATCTAAAATATATTTTTGAGTATGATAATCAGAAATTGAAATAATTTTTTGAACAATATAATTACCATGTTCGTCTAAAATTAAATCTTTTAAATTCTCTTTTTTCAAAAGAGTATTAATTAAATTATTTCTAATTTCTCCATTACAATTTTCAAAACATTTTTCAACAACATTAGAAGAATATTTATGTTTAGAATAAAAGCAAATATTATTAATCATTTTTTTAACAATTCTATTTCCATAATCAATATTCTTAATTTGTAAAATACTTTGAATAACATAATTTCCAAATTGATCGGTCATTAAAAATAAGCAATTAGAAATTAAAGAATCAATTAATTTATTTTTCATTTCATTATTTAAAATCTCTAAATATTTTTGAATAACACAACATCCATGTCTATGAGTAGATAAAATAGAAGAATTTTGAATGATAATTTCATTAATAAAATTATCATATTCATTATATAATTCTGCAAATTTTTGAACAATATGAGTTCCATTTAAATCTTTTAATAATGGAATTATTAAAGGAGTGATTCCTTTTAAAAAGTACTCTCTTAAATATTTATTCGATAATTTTTCTATTAAAGCTTGTAAAACTCTTGTTCCATGACAATTACATCCTATGGTAAAAAAATGTGGTGATAAAATAATCATTATTTCTTTTATTTGATTTTCTGACATTGGTTTAAACATTTTTTGAATAAGATAATTTCCAAAAGGATCATTTATTAATTTTAATATATTATTTAATAATGGTTGATATAAATAATTTAAAACTTCATTTGGTTTTTCTTCTAATAATTTTTGAAGATATCTACATGCTCCTTGATCTCTTCCTAATATTAAAAATTTGTTTGATAAATCTGCTAATGGAATATTTATATATGAAGATGGATCTAATCTTTTTATTTTTTTACCTTTTTTGTTTGCATATACATTCTTTGAAAATAATTCTTTTTCACAATTAAAATATTTGTTTTGGTTTTCTTCTTCTGAAAAAAGATATTTATTTGTTACTTCATAATTATTTGTTGAAAAAGAATTAATTGGATTATCTAATTGATAATTATTATAATTGTTAATATAATAATTTTGTTGGATTAGATTATTCTGATAATATGTTGTGAAATTCAAATTATTGTTTATGTTATAGTTTATATAATTAATATTGTTATTTGTTTCTTTAATTTTATTTTGAGAGGAATTATTGATGAAATTATCATTTAAATTACAATTTCCTTTGTTTTCATCATTGTTTTTTTTATTTTCTTTTTCCATTGCTTTTTTCATTGCAGATGCAATTGGCATATGAATGCTTTTTCTTAAATTATTATTATTATTTTCATTTCTTAAATTTCTAAGATTTCTTTCATTGTCATCATTTTCTTCTAGTAATAAATTATCATCATCACTATTAAAACTTAACATTAATAAATCTTTATCATCTTTATTAAGTGAATCTTCATTTTCAATTTCTTGGTTTTCATCATTTTCTTCTAAAGAATAAATAACAAAATTATCCAAATTATTATTTTCCATTTTTTCTGTTAAACTTTTTCTAAGAGCTCCATTCAACAAACGTTGAGTACCATTACTATTTGAAATAGGAGTATTTCCATTAATGGAAGAATTATTTAAATTATTATTATTTTGATTAAATATATTAGAAGGTGAATAATTAAAATTTTGAAATGAGGAATTACTATATCCAGATCCTCTTTTAATAACATTAAAATTTTGTTCAATCAAATTATTATTATCTAAATTTGGAGAATTTATTTTTTCTATTCCTCCTGTGTAATATTGCACTATTGGACTATTTGAATTATAATATTCTTTTATATTATTTGAACTTTGACCTTTACATATTAAATCTTTTGCTGGAAAATATTTACTGTTTATTTCTTTGTTTTGAAGTAATTTTGGTTCCCAACTATTTCTCAAACACATTTTTTTTGGGTTTTCAAAATTCGATGTTTTTTCGTTTTCTTTTTCTGTGCTTCTTATCTTTTGAGATTTTCTTTTTAAGAAATCTTTACTTTTATTTAAGCTATCTCTTTGTTCGTTTGTATCTTTTTCTTTTAACATTTTTTTTTTCGACAATAAATTCTATAAAAAAAAAATCATTTAATTTTTATATTTTATAATATTATAAATTAAAAATATGAATTATCATAATATACATCATGTGTCATTTTATCAATTTGAAATATATGAACTCTATTATTTGTATCAATTGAAATATTATATTTATTTTTCATTTCATCTTCATAAGAAGAAGTATTTGTATTAAACTCATATATTTTATTTTTTTCAATGTCTTTAAATTTTCTCTCAACTTCTTCAATATAATTATTCTTTAAATCTTGACTAATAATTAATTGTAAAAATTTATCAATAGGTTTTTTTAATTCATTATTATAACCTCCAAAAAAAATAATTTTTTCTTCATTATAATTAATAGTTATAAAATTAATAATCTTTAAATTTAATAAATTTGAATTTTGATAAATTAAATATGTCCAATTAGTATTTTCTTGAAGAAGATCTAAAAATTCAATAGAATTTAAAAATTGTTTTTTTGGATAATTAAAGCCAAAAAAAGCAAATAAATATTTATCTTGGAAAATACAAGAACTAAAATTAGCTCTTTCATTAATCATTTCTGGAATTTCTTTCCATTCATTTTTTAAAGAAGAATACATTTCTACTTTTTTATTATATTCACCACTTAAACAAATTATTGTATTATGATAATTAATTATAGAACCTTTACTATGATTATTATTTAAAGAACATAATTTTTCCATTGTTTTTTTTTTTGGATTAAATAAATAAAACATATCACAATTTTCTCCTGTTATTATATAAAAATTTGAATCATAGATAAAATATATATTTCCTTCATTTTCTGTTTTATAATTTAAAGAAAAATTATTATAATCTGCATATGATATTAATTGATATTCTTTATTTAATATATCAAAACATAATATTTTTGGATTTTTATTTTTTGGAATTGAAAATATTAAATTGTTTTCTAATGAAAATTTTGATTTTTGCTTTTTTGGAATTATTGTTAAATCTTTTTCTATTTTATATGTTGTCATTAATTTAGACATTGAATTTGAGGAAGATATAATTTTTTTGCTTGATGATGATATTATTTTTTTTGTATAATAATCTTGATATAAAGCTCCTTTTATTGAAAAAGAATTTTGATTTTCTTTTATTAAATTTTCTGTTTTTTTTTCTTCTTTATTTTCTAATTTTTTTATTAAGGAATTTATATAAACTTGTGATTTTGATAATGAGATTTTTAATTGTTCTATTTCTTCTTTTTGATTTTTTATTATTTTATTTTTTGATTCTAATTCATTTTTCTCTTTCTTTAAATTTATATTTTTTACTTTTGTTAATTCTGAATTTAAATTATCTATTTTTTTTTTTAAATTTTCTATTAAAATTTCTTTTTTATTATTCCCTTTTAAATTTATTGAAAAAGTTTGTTCTTTAATATTTGTTGGGTAATTATTTTCTAAAAATTTATTTTGGGATATTATAAAAGGATTATTTGATGATGAAAAGTTGTTTATAGTTGTTTTTTTGGAATTATCATTAATTTTATAATTTGAATTTTTAGTAAAGTCAGAATCTTTTTTATTTGGATTTTCATTATTTACTTTTTTTAAATTATCAATCTTTTTTCTAAAAGAATAAAGGCTACTTCTTTTTTTACTATAATTTGATAATTTAATATTTAATTTTTCTTGTTCTTTATTATTATTTTCATCAAATTCTTTTCCAGATGTAATTTTCTTTGTTTGTTCTTTTAAATAATTCATAAAACTTTTATTATCATTAGTATTATTACTACTATTATTATAATAAGAATTAATTTTTAAATTATCATATGAAGATTTATTTGAATTATCAAAATTTTGAGTATTATCAAATATATTAGAACTGCTTCTTGTATTCCTTAAAGACTTTCTTTCATTTTTATTTCTTTCAGTCAATTTTTTATTATAACTATAATCATCTAGTTTTCTAAAAGTAAAATAATCTTTATTATTATCTCTTTCTGATTTATAATTTTTTTCTGATGATTCGTTGTTAAATAAATTTTTTATATTTTTAAATTCATCATTTTCTTCATTCTTTGGTTTTTTAATTTTCATTTTTTCCATTTCATTATATTTAACATAATGATTAGGAATATAATAATATTTTTCATTAGAAGAAGTTTCATTTTTCTCTTTTTTTTGACCTATTAATCTTATTTTTAAAGCCATTAATTCGTTATTAAAATTTTCTAAATCATTTGAGATTTTTTTATTATTATTTCTTTTAAATAAATTATCAGAACTTTTTGAATTTTTCATTCTTTTTAATTCACTATTAAAATTACTGTTTATATTATTAGAAAAAACATTTGTTTGAGAATTTACTTTAGGTGTCATTATACTAAAATTATTGTTTTTGTTGTTTACTGATAATAATGTATTTTTATGACAATCACATGTACAATAACAGTAATAACATATATTATGACATTCACAATAAAAATCTTTTGGAGAATTATGTGAAATAGTATTTATACTTTTATTATAATAGGAAGGTGAAAAATTCATTTTTAAATTTTAATTTAAGAAAAAATTTAAATTAAAATAAAATAATAAAAGAGAATATTTAATTAATAATTTTAAAATTTGTTTTTCAAAATATTGAATACTTTTTAAAGAATAATCAATCAACTTTTTGATTAATTGTTTTAATTTATAAATTTTCTTTATAATAATCTCTTAATCTATTTTTTTGAAAATCTAAATTTCTATTATATATTTCAAACATTATTTTATTATCTTTGATTATATAAGGGAAACATAATCTAGAATTAAAAGTATCTATTTTAGATTCAAAAAAAATTTTTTTGTTTGAATGTTTTTTCTCTTTTTTTTTGATTAATATTTTATTTTCATTGAAAAAATTATCTGTTATTTTTTGGATTTTTAATTTTTTATTAAATAAATTTTTATTTTTTTCTATATTAATTCTACTTTCAGTTAAATTTTTATTTATTTTATTTTCTTGTTTTGTTTTAAAATTTCTTCCTTTATATTTAGTATTATTTGGTGTTATTGTGAAAAATTCAAAAATTTTTTTTTTACTTTCATTTTTGATAGATTGAATATTATTAACTGAATTATCCTTTTTTACTTTTATCAATGAAGATTTTTCAATAAAATTTTTGAAACTTTTTTTTCCTTTTAAAGACTTTAAAATTATTTTCTTTTTAGAGTGAGATTTTACTTTTTGTTTTAAAAACGAGTCAATATTATTATTTATTGAAGAATCATCATCCGAAAAATTTGTGGGTTTATTTATTTTTTTTATTTGAATAGTTTCATTATATTTTTTAATAGATGTTAATGAAAAACAAGTATCTTCAGTTTGAATTGTAGAATATTTTCTACCATAAATTTTGTTATAGTTTCTTCCATAATAGTTAACACCAATTAAATCAATTTTTTTATCTAATAAATCTTTACTTGAATTTTTATATAATTTCATTAAAATTAAAAATTTTATTATTTCATTTTAATTGTTAAAAAAATATCATATAAACTTTTTTCAATAGCAAAATTTAAATGGAACAAGATACTAATAATGGTAGTGACAATGAAAGCAATATTTCAGTTTTCAATAAAGAAATATCAATTGATGATATAATAGAAATATCATCAAATGAAGAAGAAGAAAATGAATTATTAAATCAAAGTTTAGATTTTAAACAAAGTGTATCAATTAATTTAAATCTTTCAATAGAAAATGAAAAAAATCAAAGTGAAATTGAAGAAAAAAAAGAATTAAATAATAATAACATAAAATATAATCCTCCAAAAATTTCTAAACTTAAACCAAAGAAAACTAATGATCAAATAAGTCCAATGAAGTTAAATCTTAAATTATTTGGAAATAATATTTCTGAAAATAAAAGAATAAATGATGTTGTGTATAATTATTCCCTTGATAAATCTGATGCAATATCATGTCCTGATGAAGATGAGAATGACTTTGATGATATAAATTCAAATGATAAAATATTTAAAAAAACAATGAAAAAACTAAACTTAATTGAATTAAGAAAACAAATGAAAAATATAAAAATAGAATTTGAAGATAATGATAATAAATTAAAAGAATATGAAAATATATTAAACAGTGATAGTATATTTAATAAAAATAAAAAGAGAAGAAAAAGTATATTTAAAAAATATATTCAACAACAAGAAGAAATAAATTGGCTTTTTTCTTCTAATGGACCAATGGCTTCTTTAAATAATATTAATCAGAGATCTATTTCAAGTACATTATATAGGTCAAATACTTCTTTTGCAAATAATAGATTTAGATTGAGAAATAGTAATATTTCAATTTTGGGAATTTTAGAAAGTGTTGTTAATATGAAAAAAGAAAGAAACACAGTTACTGTAATTTAAAAATAAAATAAACAATTTTATTTTTTAATGTTTTTTTTTAAGAGTAATTTTGATTATTAGTTGTTTTTTTTAAGAGTTTATAAATAAAAAATTATTTTAGATTGAACTAAATTTTATTTTATTATTATTAGCTTTTGATTTGGATTATTTAGGATTTATTTGCAAATTTAATAAAAGTTAATTTTTTTTTTTCTTAATTTTCTTTAAATATTAAAAATAATATGAATAATTGCTATGTAATTGTTTCAATTGAAAATTACCCAAGTAGAAATGAAATATTACTTTTCTTCAATGATTTTATAACCAACAATAAAATAAATTCAGATTATAATATTGAAAATTCTTCAAATTGTATAAAAATAAAATTTCTAGAATCAGAAATAGGATATTTATTTGTTCAACAATTCAAAAAATCAATATCAGGTAATGAATTTTATAAAAATATATCAATTAAAATAAATGAAAAACAAAAGAAATTAAAATTAAAATCAAAATCAACTTCAAATATTTTTTCAAAAAGAGAAAAAGGAAATTCTCATACTACAAATAATGTTAATTTATCATCATTAAAAAATAATGTTTCAAAAATTATAGATAATTCTTATTTTCATAGACATATGTTAGATATATCTAATAAGGCAGGAGTAATAACAAATTCTTCCCCTTATATGAACTTATTACATAAAGAATATCTTGATAAAATTGAAAGTAAGAAAAAATGGGTTTGTAATAAAGATTTTATTACTAGTGTTGGAAGAGCTATAAATAATAAAAATATATTTGTGATTAATAATTATGTAAATATTACTCCTTCAATTTCTCCTCTTTTATATAAATTTAGAAATGAAAATAAAAAAAAATGGATGTCTATTAAAGGATTTATTCCTTATTAAGAGAATGTTCTTTAATTTATCATTTATTTTTATTAGTAGATATCAATTTTTATTAGTGATAATTTAAACAAAAAAATTTTCATTATAATATAAAATTTTTATATATTTAAATGTCAAATAATTGTTTTGTAATTTTTACTTATTTATTAAAAAATTGTTTTATAATATTTTTATAGAAGAATATATATAATTATTATCCTAAATACCGATATATTAATAATATTCCAAATTAAATATAAAAAAAATTAAATTTGATCATTCCACCAACTTTTAGTTATGGTATCAAGATTAATTTTTTCTCCTAACATAGGAGTAATAATATTAATTCCAGTATTTTCTGCCTCTTTAATAACTAAGTCAATAGATTCATGCCAAGGATGAAATGCCAAATCAAAAACAGCCCAATGAATGGGAAAAAGTTTAGTGGCTTTTAAATCTAAAGCAGCTTTAATAACTTCTTTAGGAAATAAATGACAATTTCTCCATCCAGTGTTATAAGCATCCATTTCCAAAGCAATTAAATCAAAAGTTATATTATATTGTTCACTGATTCTTTTAAAATGTTTTTGATAACCAGTATCTCCAGACCAAAAAATATTAATATTATTTTTTCCTAAAATAAGATAAGAATTAAATAAGGTTCTATTTTGATCTAATAAATATCTTCCAGAAAAATGTTGAGCTTCTTCTGCAATAATTTTAATAAAATCATCTTCAAATATATCACCCCATCCTAACTCAGTAATTCGTTCACTTTTAATTCCCCAACCTTCTAAAGTATATTTAATTCCTAAAGGAACAATAAAATGACCTTTTTTGAAAGAAATCACAGTTTTCCTTTCTAAATGATCATAATGATTATGAGTAATTATAATATAATCTAAATCAGGCAAATTATCTCTTTCAATTACTCTTTTTGTATATCTAGGAACACCTACAAATATTGGGGAAGCATTATCTAAAACAGGATCAATTATTAATCTTTTATTATTTATTTCTATTATTGTTGATGAATGTCCTAACCAATATAATGAGAAATTTTCTGGTTGAGGTGGAAAAGAAGATTTTTTTAAATATAATTGAGGAAATGGTTGTTTAGGTGCATCAAAAGAATGAAATATCATACTAATAATATCATATAAAGAGCCTTTAGACAATGAAGATTTTGTAACTTTTTTAGGTTCATATAAAGGTTCTTCTGCTGGATGGAATTTTCCATTATAAAAATATGAAAGATGACCATAACGTTTCGTTGATTCTTCTACAGATAAAGTTTTACCAAATTCTCTGAATAATAAATATATTAAAGTTATAATTTCGACAATAAATATTATCATCTTTTTATTATTTAATTAATTAAATAAATTTCAAAGATATAAAAATAATCTTATTATTTATTTCATTAAAAATGAAAGTATTCTTATTATTTATTGCTCTTTTCATAATTTATTCAAATTGTAATGAAGAATGTAATCAATTAATGTTAGATTATTTAAGAAATTTTAATCCAATGAATTTTTCAAATCCAGTAGTTTCAAGTGGAACAGGATATAATGATTTTGGAAAATATGATTTATGTATTGAAAATAATTTTAGTTATTACTTATATCAAATTAATTTTGAAGTTCCAACTGATAAATTGGTGCCTTCTTTTCATGCTTTTATTGGTCTTTGTATTCCTCAAATATGTTATAATGAAACAATATTTGAATATTGGAAAGAATTGGCAGAATCATATTTAAAACTTCCAAAAGATAATATGACTGTAATTAAAACAGTTGAAGAAAATAATAAATATTCAGATATTGATACTTCTGGATTTATTATTTTAATATTAATTGGTTTGTTTATATTATTATCAAGTGGTTTACTTAAATGCTTTTTAGATTGGTTTAATGGTAATGAAGACGATAAAATAGAAGAAGAAGAATCTCAAAGATTATCAACTAATGAAGAAAGAAAAAGTGAAATAAATGATTCTTATGACAAAATAAATAACAGCGTTGAAATTAATAGAGTATCATTTCCTCAAAATCAAGAGAAAGAAGTTGTTAAAAATAATGCTATTAAAAAAGGAATATTTAAAAATTTATTTGATATTCAATTCAATTATAATCGTATGTTTGATTTACCAAAAGATAAAAATATTAAAGCAATATATGGAATTAAAACTTTTTCAATGATTTTTATTATGTATTTATCTATGATAATGACTTTTACTACTTACCCAATACCAATCAGAAATCCAGAAGGAACATTAGAATATGTTCGTTCTTTTATATGGCAAATTTTCTTTGGTAACACTTACTGTTATGATATTTTCTTTTTCATTTCTGCTTTTTATTTATCATATAAATTTTCAAATAAAAAGCAATCTGAATTCAAATTTTATATCTATAAAATCTTACATAAATTTCTCAGATGGTATCCTGTCTATTTAATTGTGTTTGCTATTTATTACAAATTTTTTATAAATACTTTAGATGGTCCTGTTTCTGGTCATTTATTTAACAATGAAATTGAATCTTGCCAAAAATATTATCCTTTTATATTAGGTTTATTACAGGATCTTACTTTAGGAGTTTTTAATGGAGATAAATTAAATCCTAACTATATTTGCTATAATTGGTCTTGGTTTTCATGTAATTTATTTCATTTTTATATTATTGGATGTATTTTAATGTATGTTTATTCTAAAAATTCAAAAAATTTTTATATCATTTGTTTATCTTTATTAGGAATTTGTACTGGTTTGGAAATATTTATATTCATTAATAAAGATTATGGAATGACATATTATGAATTGCATATGAAAAATTATAATCAATATTTTACAAATTATTATTCTAAAATATATATGAGAGCACCAACTTATTTAATTGGTTTATTATTTGGAGTTTATTATTCAAATAAAATCAAAGATGAAAATAGTTCAATCTATGGTTTAAAAGATAAAAATTGTTTGAAATTTATCTTTTACTACTTGGGTTTATTGGTAGATTTATATTTAATTTTTGTAAGTTATTTTGCGTATTCAACTAAAAATTCCATAATGTTAAATAATGTAAATTTATTTGTAAGAGTCTTGTTTAATGTATTATCTCGAAAATTATTTATAATAGGCTTTTTCTTTTTAATACTTCCATTTTTACAAAATTGTTATTATTATTTAGGTGGATTTGTTAATGATGATTGTTATTCATTTTTAAATAAAATATTATTTACTTCTTATTTAATTAATCCACTATTAATTAGATTTGTTTTATTAAATGCAAGATATCAATTATATTTTGATGGATGGTATATTTTATTTTACGGAACCTCATGTGTTACAATATCATTTATATTAGGATTTATTTTTACATTATTATTTGAAATTCCAATGGACAACACTAAAATATATTTATTTGATAATAAAGAAATGAAACAATATTCAAAATTAAATGAAGAGATTAAAAATGCATAAATTTTATAATTAGAATAAAAAAATATATAAAAATATAAAATTAATATAAAAGATAAAATATATTTAAATAAAATATAAAAAAACAAGAAATATAATAAAAAAATGGAAATGAAAAAATAAGAGACAAAAAAAAAAATGGGGAAGTGAGATATTAAGGGACAAGAGAGAGTAGAATATTTAAGAAGCAAGAGAACGATGATATGAGTATTGTGAGGGAGATATACTAGGAAATATTCAATTATATTAACTTGAAAATTTTTGTTTAAGAATCCC